>Ga0308175_100000013_pt1 | contig 161373 bp, 174 predicted proteins | sample PhyCR1_3_FD_203893 | JGI IMG/M metagenome (GOLD analysis project Ga0308175, IMG submission 203893) | Soil microbial communities from UC Gill Tract Community Farm, Albany, California, United States - DLSLS.C.R1 | ecosystem: Environmental > Terrestrial > Soil > Agricultural land | place: USA...
TGGGATCAGCCCCCTGCTGGAGACCGTCTTGGACGTTCGGCATGTTGTTTCCCTCCTATCCCGCCGCCTTCTTGGCGATCGGGTCGTTGTTGTGAACGTGAGACGAGTGAGTGCAGAGCCAGCCGCGCAGCTCAGAGCGCAGCCGGCCCTTGTCACCACCAGAGGTGGTTCGCACTCATGCAGCTCGCTTCCCGCTGAGCGGACGAGCTGGTCGTGAAGACTTCGAGTGTGTACAAGTCGCGGCCCGTAGGCCGCGATGCGTGAGCTGCTCAACATCGGGCTGCGCCGAAGGCGCTAAAGCCCGATTGCTCATCCCATCACGTCTTCCGACGTGACGATCGTCTTCAGACGATAAATCGGCCTTCAGGCCGATCATGAAGAGCTAACGAAGAGCCGCTCGAGAACGGCGAAAACCGTAACAATTAGGCATGGTTGAGCCAAATCTGGGGAGGGCGCGCGCCGCGGACGACGCGCGCTCCTCGGCCCACAAGGAGGAGCGCAGCAGGCGGAATGGTGACGCCCGAGGTGATCTGCACCCCCATTCGCACGCGGATGCCCGCCGCGTACGAAACTTGCTCCTCTCTCCTACCCGGAGCCGTTACGGATTTCTCGCCGCCCCGGAGTTCTCGAGGAAACGATCAACGGCTGCCGACACCTCGGCGTCATTGGGAAAACGCTCACGCACGCGCCCGACCGTCTCCAAGACGCTCTCCATGATCTCGGTCTGCGTCTGTCGAAGTTGCTCGATCCGGGCGAGGATCTCTTCGTTCTGCGCCGCGATCGTCGCCAGCTCCATGTTCTTCTTCTCCTTCTGCTTGGCTTGCTCGGCACGAAGCCACTGCGCGGTGAGCGCGGGGATCCGCTGAACGATGAGGCGTCCTTCGGTCTCGGTCAGCTCCGGGTGATACTTCCAGCGCAGGAGCCAGTTCACGTACGCGGTGATGGTCGAGTCGTGTGGCACGCCTACCGCTAACTCATGGAGCCAGATCCAGTCCTCGATTGCCTCGAACCAGAGCCGCTGCCATTTCTCACGCCGGCTCTCGTCCTCGAGCCGCCAGATTGCCTCGTCGAAGACTGGATCTCGCGGGGACGCGAGGCTGTACCAGCCGACGCGACCGGGGGCATCCACGGCCTTCTCGCTGATCGCCCTGGCGTAGCCATATGCGCTCGGAGGCATCCCATCGAGATTCGGGGATTCGTGCATCAAGCCGCTCGGCAGGACGACGCCGGCCAGCTCCTGCGGGCGCTGCACGTGGAAGTCGCGCCTGCGGTCAGCCCGCCGCTGGGACGCCGTTAGCCGCGCGAGCGAAAGGGGCTTAACGTGACGCAATCGAAACGCCTTCTGCTTACACGCCACCGAGTGGTACTTCTGGTTCGGCCGGCTCGGCTCGAACTCAAGCGAGCATCCGACACATGTCTTGGTCTTGGGCATCGGGCCGTCACCACGGCCTGCGGCGATCCGCGCCGCTCGGTTCAGGGGAGCGATTGCTCCCTGTACATACCGGGCTGACACGAAAGCAGCCGCACCCGACGGTTCGGCCCTCGCAGGGCCTCGCGGGCGGCGTAGGAGGTCAGAGGGCCGGCTGAGGCGGGGCCGTGGAGGTAGACGGGTATCGCCTTGAGGTAGAAGTGGTCGGCCCGACGGCCAGCAGCTCGAGCAGCTCCTACTCGACGCGGTACTCGAAGGCGTCGCGCTCCGCCACGATCAGGTAGTAGCCACCCGAGGAAGATTGACCTTGACGCGGATGCAGGCTGCCCTGTCGGGCTGCGCGATCGTCGAGGTGCTCGATATCGGGAGGCGCGAGCGATCTTCTCAGCTCGTCAGACCGGCGACATCTGTATACTGTGCCCTCAGGTAGTCACGTGGTACCGGCGCACCGGCACAGGGTAACCGCCGCCTATGCGCTCCGACCCAGCGTGAGGTAGGCGAAACCGAGGACGTCACGGTAGCCGCGCAGCCACTCGCTGCGATGAGTGTCCGCCCGAGCACGCACCTCAACAGCGCCGGGCACGCGCGCGTGGCGGTGCAGCCAGGCCTCCCCGTCGGAGAGGTAGCCCGACTCGAAACGCTCCCACTCGTCGCGGTTGGCCGTCTGGATGTAGAGCGGCCGAAAGCCCGCGGCGACGGCGAGATCGACGAGTCCCGCGAGATCGGAGAGCGAGGCGGGCTCGAAGCCGACGGCGGCGGCCTGCTCCGGCGTCGGCGGCCGCTCCCAGAAGCCGCTGCCGAAGAGGAGCCGACCGCCCGGCCGCACGAGCTCGAACAAGGCTGCGAGCGCGTCCGGCTGGGCACCGTACGCGTGGTCAGAGCCGACGCAGAGGACGAGGTCGGCCGGCGCGTGCTCGGTCGGCGCCGGCGCCTCCACGAACGTGACCCGCGCGTCGAGCCCGCGGTCGCCGGCGCTGGCGCGTCCACGCTCGAGCAGGGATCGGTCGGTGTCGATTCCGGTGCCCGTCGCGTCGGGAGCGGCCGCGAGCACACGCAGTAGCAGCTCGCCCCAGCCACAGCCGATGTCGAGGACCATCGAGGGCTCGGCGTCGGCGAGCGCCTTCGCGATCGCGTCGGCGCGCCGGCTCGACAACGGCGCATTGAAGTCGAGGAACTCGTAACGGCCGGGGGCCGGGTCGCTCATCCGGCGTGCAGCGTGCCTCGCGGGGTCCTACGCGGCCTGAATCGGCGAGTCCGCGGCTCGCTCCGGCGGCTCCGGCGCCGCGGGATGTGCAGTCGTCGCGGCGTGATTCTTGGCGACCTCCACGGCACGGCTCTCACGGATCACGGTCACCTTCACCTGGCCCGGGTACTCGAGCCGGTCCTCGATCTCGCGCGCGATCTCGTGGGCGAGCAGCGCCGCTGCGTCGTCGTCGACGTCGCCCGGGCTGACGATCACCCGGATCTCGCGGCCGGCCTGAAGCGCGTAGACCTTCTCGACGCCGGCCTTCGAGGCTGCGAGCTCCTCGAGTGCCCCGAGCCGCTTGATGTACTGCTCGAGGCTCTCTCCCCGCGCGCCGGGCCGGCTCGCCGAGACGGCGTCGGCCGCGATGAGCAGCACCGCCTCCACCGTTTGCGGCTGCACCTCGTAGTGGTGGGCCTCGATGGCGTGGACGACACCCTGGGACTCCTCGTAGCGGCGCGCCAGCTGCGCGGAGATGAGGGCATGCGAGCCCTCCATCTCGTGGTTCATCGCCTTGCCGATGTCGTGCAGCATCGCGGCGCGCTTCGCCGTCTGGACGCTCGCCTCGAGCTCGGTGGCCATGATCCCGGCGAGGTGCACGACCTCGAGCGTGTGCTTGAGCACGTTCTGGCCGTAGCTCGTCCGGAACCGGAGCCGTCCGAGAATCTGGACGAGCTCTTCCGCGAACGGACCGCAGTTCGCCTCGAAGACGGCCTGCTCGCCGGCGTGGCGGACGACCTCCTCGACCTCCGCCTTCGACTCGTAGTACGTCTCCTCGATCCGGGCCGGGTGGATGCGCCCGTCCTCGAGGAGCTTGGTCACGGTCAGGCGCGCGATCTCGCGCCGGAGCCCGTCGAAGGAGGAGAGCACGATCGCATGCGGCGTGTCGTCCACGATGAGATCGACGCCCGTCAGGTGCTCGAGCGCGCGGATGTTGCGGCCCTCACGGCCGATGATGCGACCCTTCATGTCGTCGGAGGGCAGCTCGACGACGGTGACCGTCGTCTCGGCGGTGTGGCTCGCGGCAACCCGCTGCAGCGCATCGGCGACGAGGTTCCGGGCGCGGCGCTTCGAGTCCGCACGCGCCTCGTCCTCGAGCGTCCGAACTCTGCGGGCGAGCTCGTGGCGGGCTTGCTCCTCCCCACGCTCGAGGAGCAGCGCTCTCGCCTCGGCCTGGGTGAGGCCGCCCACCCGTTCCAGCTCGGCGAGTTGCGCCCCTTTCGCCTCCTTGAGCTCTTCCTGCAGCACGCGGACGTGCTCCTCGCGGTCGGCGAGCCCCTGGTCGCGGCGCGAGAGCTCCTCGAGCTTCTTCTCGATCTCGAGCTCCTTCGCGAGCACTCGCTCCTCGATCTTCAGAACCTGCGCCCGCCGGTCGGTGAGCTCCGCATCGATCTCGCCGCGGAGGCGGACGGCCTGCTCGCGGGCCTCGACCTGCGCCTCCCGCCGCACCGCCTCGCCTTCGCGGCGCGCGTCCTCGAGCAACTGGTCTCGGATCCTGCGCGCCTTCGTCACGCCGGTCGTGCCGAACATCGACACCGCCAGGAGCGCTAGGGCGACACCTCCGGCGATCCCGATGGCAATTCCGATCCCGATCAGCACGAGCCGGCTCCTCGGTCGGGGGTTCGAGCCGCTTTCGGCGGCACGTCCCATTCGGCGCCGGGCCTGGCCGGCAGCTATCCGAGAAGCCCACTTCGGCGGACCTCGGGTCCGCCGGAGGTCACCGCGCTACCTCGCGCACAACCTCCGAGTTGCCGGACGTGAGTTGTCTTTCATCGGTTCAGGTTTCGGAAAAGCTGCTTTTGCAGGCAAAACATCGAATGGAATGCCCGACAATCGTACCGCGTCTCACGCCCCTTGCGCAAACGAGGCAAGCACCTCGTCGAGCGTGTCGCGTGAGAAGCCGCGGCCGGCGAGCCGCCGGATGAGCGCCGGCGTCACCTGCTGCCCCTCGAGCAGCGATCGCATGCGCTCGGCCTCGGGCTCGAGAGCCGCCACTGCATTCGCGGCGATCTCGCCTGAGATGAGACGCCGCGCGAGGTCGGCCCGGATCGCAGCATCGCCGTAGCCGCGCCGGGCGAGCAGTTCAGCGCGGCCTTCCGCCAGCCGGGCATCGTCGATGAGCCCGGCACGATCCAGCGTCGCGAGCGCCGCCTCCCGCGCATCCGCGGAATGCCCTGCACGGGCGAGCCGCTGCTCGAGGGCACGCTGCGAACGGCCGCTCGCAGCCAACGAGCGAGTCGCAGCTGCGAGTGCCTTGGTGCGTCGCACCTCACGCGCCAGCTCCCGCGCCGTGGATCGATCGAGCCGGCGCCCTACCGCCAACCCCGTTCGGACGACCGCGTCCGCCGGCAGAATGCGCCACGGTCGGCCGTCGAGCTCGACGGCGACCCGGCCGCGCTTCCGCTCGCGCAGCCCGGTGACGGTCGGCGTCACGCCTCGGCTTCGGCCGACGCAAGCGCCTCCGCCGCCACCTCCGCCTTGCCGTTGCTCGTCGCGGGTTCCTCGTCGATGGTCGGCAGCAGCCGCGCGGACGCGATCTGCTCCGAGCCGAGCTCCGCCTGGATCTGCTGGAGGATCTGCTGCGTCACATCGGGATGCTCACGGAGGAACGCGGTTGCGTTCTGACGCCCCTGGCCGAGCCGCTCGTCGCCGAAGCTGAAGTACGAGCCCGACTTCGTCACGACCTTCCGCTCGAGCCCCGAATCGAGCACCGTGCCTTCCCACGAGATGCCGGAGCCGTAGATGATGTCGAACTCCGCCTGCTTGAACGGGGGCGCGACCTTGTTCTTCACGACCTTGACGCGGACGCGGTTCCCGAACGCCTCGACACCTTCCTTCAGCGTCTCGATCCGCCGGATGTCGAGCCTCACGGACGAGTAGAACTTCAGCGCACGGCCGCCCGGCGTCGTCTCGGGGTTCCCGAACATGACGCCGATCTTCTCGCGCAGCTGGTTCGTGAAGAGGCAGATCGTGTCGGTCCGGTTGAGCGTGCCGGCGAGCTTGCGCAGCGCCTGGCTCATGAGGCGCGCCTGCAGGCCGACGTGGGAGTCGCCCATCTCGCCTTCGATCTCTGCCTTCGGGGTCAGTGCTGCGACCGAGTCGATCGCGACGACGTCGAGCGCGCCGGAGCGGATGAGGAGCTCCGTGATCTCGAGCGCCTGCTCGCCCGTGTCGGGCTGCGAGACGAGGAGGTTGTCGATATCGACGCCGATCCGCTTCGCGTACGCCGGGTCCATGGCGTGCTCAGCGTCGATGAAGGCGCAGATGCCGCCGCGCCGCTGTGCCTCGGCGATCACGTGGTAGACGAGGGTCGTCTTGCCGGAGGACTCCGGACCGAAGATCTCGACGATGCGGCCACGCGGCAGGCCGCCGATCCCGAGCGCGAGATCGAGCGCGAGCGAGCCGGTGGAGACGGCGCCGACCGATACCGCGGCGCGGTCGTTCATCTTCATGACCGAGCCCTTGCCGAACTGGCGCTCGATCTGGCCGAGCGCGACATCGAGTGCTTCTTGCCTGTCCACCGTCTCTAACCTCCTAGAGCGACCGTTTGGAGAACCTCGTACTGGGCCCCGGTCGGCCGCAGCCGTGACAGATAAGCAGCCGCGTCGGACGGAACGAACGTTCGTACCGACGGCGGCTCGAGCTGAAGCCGCGGGCGTTCCGGCCAGCGGGCGACCGTGAGGTGCGGCAGCCAGGGACGACCTTCCGGGCGATAGACGCCCAGACGCTCCAGCCGCTGCTGGAGCTCGTTCGCGAGCAGGGTCGCGCCGCCGCCTTCGTCGTCGAGCACGAGCATGCCGACGCTTCGTGTCTCCCGATAGCGAAAGGGCGTGAGGCGAATCTCCCCCGCCCTCCCGGCGCAGTCGCGCAAGGCGTCGACGACGGTCTCGACCTCGTCCGCAGGCCGATGGCCGAGGAACGCAAGCGTGACGTGCAGGTGCTCCCGCGGCACGATCCGGACGCCGGAAAGCTGCTCGTGCTGCCAGCGCCCGATCTCGCCGAGGACGTCGTCGGACAGGCGGAGCGCGAGGAAGAGCCGGAGCCGTTCATCGCCGCTCACGCTAGCCGTCCGGATCAGACGCCTTCGTCGCGACTTCCCGTCAAGAGCGCACGCAGGAGGTGGAGCGCCGTGACGGTGGCCCGGATCCGGATCTGCTCGCGCTCGCCGGGCAGGTCGAGGACGCGCACGAGCGACCCGTCCGGCCCGCCGGCATGGATGTGGACGAGGCCGACGGGCTTCTCCGGCGTCCCACCGCCGGGTCCCGCGACGCCCGTCACCGCGACCGCGACGTCCGCGCCGAGCCTGCGTCGCGCTCCCTCCGCCATCGCCCCGGCGACCTCGGCCGACACCGCGCCGTACGCGGCCAGCAGCTCCTCGGGGACGCCGAGCTCGTCCCGCTTGACCTCGTCCGCGTACGCGACGACCCCGCCGACGAAGCTCGCGCTCGAGCCGGGCACGCTCGTCAGCCGCGCCGCCACCAGCCCGCCGGTACACGACTCCGCGGTGGCCAGGCGCAACCCGCCGGCGGCCGCGAGCGAGAGCACGAGCTCCTCGACCCGCCGCTCGTCGCGCGCGAAGAGCCATTGCTCGAGCGGCACTGCGAGCGCGTTCTCGAGCTCGTCGGCGCGCTCCTCCGCTCCTGCGTCGACGACGAGATCGACGTGGATCTCGAAGTCGCGCGCGCAGATCGTCGCCTCGACTCCCTCGCCGTCGCCTCCCGCCTCCTCGAGCGCGCGTGCGACCGCGGACTCGCTCACGCCGAAGAGCCGCAGGACGCGTCTCCCGGGCGGCCTCGCCCGTGCCAGCAGCTCGCGCATGGGCTCGCTCTCGACGGCATTCGGCCAGAGCCGCCGGAGCTCGGAAGGCGGCCCGGGAAGCACGACGACGACACATCCGGTCGGAGCCCGGAAGACGAGCCCCGGGGCGGTGCCGGCGAGGCCGATGGACGCCGCCGGGGACGGCCGGGTAGCCTGCTTCGTCACACCCGGCGCGAAGTCGGCGTACGGCCTCCGCAGCCGTTCTGCGACGGCGCGGGAAACCGCCTCGATCTCCCGCTGCAGCTCCGCGTCGACCACGAGCTCGAGTCCGGCGGCACGTGCGAGGAGCTCGACCGTGCGGTCGTCGTGCGTCGGGCCGAGGCCGCCCGAGACGAGGCATGCCTCCGCCTGCAGCCCCTCGCGCAGAACCTCCTCGAGCTCGGCGGGACTGTCCCCGACGATGGTGATGCGCGCCGGATCGAGGCCGTACTTCAACGCCTCGGCGGCGAGGAACGGGCCGTTCCGGTCGGTGCGCTCGCCGCGGACGAGCTCGCTGCCGGTGACGACGACGACCGCGCGCGGCCGGCGGCTCACCCGCTGAGGCGCGTCGTCCGCTGCGGAGTGACGAGGACGCGGAGATTGTGCGCGGCCGGCAGCGACACGGCCCGGCCGCCGAGCGTGATGCGAACCCCGGCCGAGCGGCGCACGAGCAGGTAGAAGCGGCTGCCGGTGAGCTTGTCGATCTCGCCCGCTCCCACCGTTCCCTGCAGGACCACCTCGCCGGATGCCTTGTTCCGGCGCACCTCGACGTATGTTCCGGCGCCGATGCCGCGCAGGACGAGCTGCCGGGGCGCCGCCCGGTGTTGCTGCTTCTGCTGGCTACTCATGCCCGGCACGTTGGTCGACGAGCCGGGGATGCTGAAGGCCGCGAAGACAAGCGCGGTCACGGCCGCGATGCCGGCGAGCACGAGGAGGACGGCGCGCCGCTCCAGAGGACGCTCGCGTCTGCGGATCCGGCGCCGCTCCCTCCGCGGGGGCAACTCGTCACGCCAGCTCGTGAGGAAACGCGAGGCGTATTCGTCGACGTAGACGTCGCCGTCGAGCCCGAGGTACTCGGCGTACGACCGCAGGAAGCCGCGGATGTAGGCGTCGCCCGGGATGGAGGTGAAGTCCTCCTCCTCGAGCGCGCGGATGTACTTCGAGCGGATCTTCGTCGCGAGCTCGATCTCGGGATAGCCGAGCCCTTGCCGCTCGCGCGCCTCCCTCAGGCTGTGGCCGATCTCGAACACGGACGGAGTCTAAGCGTCAGTGCTCGAGGCGCAAAAGAAGCTCGTACAGCCCGACGGCGATCGACGCCGAGAGGGTGAGGCAGATGCCTGCGATCGCGAGGATCCGGCCGGATCGGATCCACGCCGAGCCGCCGGCGCGCTCGAGCGTCCGCGCGAACGCCCCGTGCGCGCCGCGCGCGAACAGAAGCGAGACGGTGGCCGCAAGAGCGGCGACGGGAATCGCCCACACCGCGTCGAGCAGGACAGCGCCCGGAACCTTCCGTGTCAGCTCGATCGCCGCGGGGATGATGCCCACCGCGACGAAGCCGAAGAGAAACGCGAGCCAGGCGCGATGGTTCGACCGGCTCGGCTGCATGAGTGTCTGGGTGCGGACAGCCAACTCAGTGGGCCATTGTAGGCGGGCGAAGGACGGCGAACTGGTCGGTGATCTCGAGCCCGCGGTTGCGGAAACGGTAGATCGTGGCCGGCCGGCCGCCGCCCCGACCATAGCGGCGACGCTCCCCCGTGTCCTCCAGTAGGCGGCGCCGGAGCAGGACGCGCTGGAGGTTCGTCGCGCTCACGGGATGGCCGAGCGCGGCCGCATAGAGGTCGCGCAGCTCGGCGAGCGTGAAGCTCGGCGGCGCGAGCGCGAAGCCGAGATTCGTGTACGAGAGCTTCGCCCGCAGCCGCTCGCGGGCGCTGAACAGGATCGCCGCGTGGTCATATGCGAGCTCGGGAAGCTCGTCGACCGGATGCCAGGTCGTGTCCTCGGGCACCATCGGATCGAGGCCGGCCGGCACGAGCCCGAGGTACGCGGTCGCGAGCTCGCGCCGCGCGGGGTTGCGCTGCGGGTCGCTCCTCGTCTCGAGCTGCTCGAGGTGCGAGAGCTCCCGCACGTCGACCTTCTCCGCGAGATGCCGGCGCATCGACTCCTCCAGCGTCTCGTCCGGCGCCAGGGCCCCACCCGGCAGCGCCCAGCAGCCCGCGAACGGCTCGCGTGCCCGCCGCCAGAGCAGGGCCTGAAGCCGCCCGTCGCGCACCTGGAGAACCGCCGCGAGGACGGCGTGCGCGGAAGTTTTCGCCTGAGAGTCGTCAACCGTGTACACTCGACACCGAGGTTATCGCTTGTGAGGCAAAAACGCGAGAGAAGCGACGTCGTCGTCGCCGGAGCCGGGGTCGCCGGCCTCTCCGCCGCCCTCGCTGCGGCGGATGACGGCGCTTCCGTGCTCGTCCTCGCCAAGGCCTCGCACCGCAGCTCGAACAGCTATGCCGCCCAGGGCGGGATCGCGGCCGCGGTCGGCCCCGGCGACGATCCCGAGCTCCACGCGGCGGACACGCTCGCGGCCGGGCGGGGGCTGTGCCGGTCGAGCGCAGTCGGGCTGCTCACCGAGGAAGCGCCTGCCCGGATCGCGGATCTACGCCGCCTCGGCGTCCACTTCGACGAGGGTCTCGGCCGCGAAGGGGGTCACTCGCGAGCCCGGGTCGTGCATGCCGGGGGCGCGGACACCGGCCGCCACGTCGCCGACGTCCTGACCGCAAGGGCACGCGAGCATCCGAGGATCCGGCTCGTCGAGGGCGAGCGCATCACGACGCTCGCAACGCTCCGTGGAGCACCCGTCGTGCTCGCCACCGGAGGCTACGCGGCGCTGTGGGCGCGGACGACGAACCCGCGCGGCGCCGTCGGCGACGGCCTTCTCCTCGCACACGCGGCCGGCGCCGCCCTCGCCGACCTCGAGTTCGTGCAGTTCCATCCGACGGCGCTGCGCGATGCGAACGGCCACGACGGCTTTCTCCTCTCCGAGGCACTGCGCGGCGCAGGTGCGACCCTGCTCGACCAGAGCGGCGAGCGGTTCGTCGACGAGCTCGCCCCTCGCGACGTCGTCGCCCGGGCGATCGCGGCGCAGGCGGGAGCGAGCCTCGACCTCCGCCCCGTCGAGCGCGACCGCTACCCGACGCTGATGGCGACGCTCGAGCGGGCCGGCTACGACCCGGCCGACGAGCCGGTTCCCGTCTTCCCCGCCTCGCACTACGCGATCGGCGGCATCGCGACCGACCTCGACGGCCGGACGACCGTCCCCGGCCTCTACGCCGCCGGCGAATGCGCGTGCAGCGGCATCCAGGGCGCCAACCGCCTGGCGTCGAACTCGCTGCTCGAGTGCCTCGTCTTCGGGCGGCGCGCAGGACTCGCTGCGCTCGACGGGCAGGCGCTCGAAGCCGACGCCGCGCCGATCGCCGCCGCAGCCGATCCCGGCGAAGAGCTCTGGAGCCATGCCGGGCTGATCCGCAGCGCCGGCGGCCTCAGACGGCTGCTCGACGCGCCGCATCCCCTCGTTCGCCTGATCGCTGCGTCCGGCCTCGGCCGCGAGGAGAGCCGCGGTGTCCATTTCCGCGAGGACTTCCCCGTCGAGAGCGCGGAGCTCTCCGGGCATCTCGTCGTCCATCCCGGTCGCGAGCCGGTGCTCGAGCGATGGAGCTGACGCAGCAGGACATCGAACGCGTCGTCGCCGCGGCGCTCGCCGAGGACGTCGGCTCGGGCGACGCGACGACGCTCGCGCTCGTCCCCGAGGACACACGCTGCAGCGCGGAGCTCCTGCTCGAGGAGCCCGGCGTCGTCTGCGGCGTCCCGGCCGCAACCGCGGTCTTCCGCGCGCTCGACCCGACGGTGCAGGTCGAGGCGAAGCTCGAGGAGGGAGCCGCGGTGTCGGACGTCCCCGTGGTCGTCGCGGAGCTCGAGGGGCCCGCGCACGCGATCCTCACCGGCGAGCGCGTGGCGCTCAACCTCCTCGGGCGCCTCTGCGGGATCGCCTCCCTCACGCGCCGCTTCGCCGAGCTCACCGAGGGGACGCCCACGACCGTCCTCGACACGCGCAAGACGACCCCCGGCCTGCGCGCGCTCGAGAAGTACGCCGTCCGCTGCGGCGGCGGCCGGAACCATCGCGCCGGCCTCTACGACGGCGTGCTCGTGAAGGAGAACCACCTTCGCGTCGCCGGCGGCGTCACGGCCGCTCTCGCCGCACTCGACGGCCGCGTGGACGGTCTCCCCGTGGAGGTCGAGGCCGAGACGATCGCACAGGTGCGCGAGGCGCTCGACGCCGGCGCGCCCCGCATCCTCCTCGACAACATGAGCCCCGAGGAGGTGCGCGAGGCGGTCGAGCTGGCCGGCGGCCGCGCCGAGCTCGAGGCATCCGGCGGCGTCTCCCTCGCCACGATCCGCGCGTACGCCGAGACCGGCGTCGACTTCGTCTCCGTCGGCGCGCTCACCCATTCCGCCCGCTCGCTCCACGTCTCACTGGAGGTCCTATGACCGTCGCCACCCCGTCCACAGCCCTGCACCACGAAGTCCGCTCTCTGGCAGCGGAGAGGAACGCGGTGATCCTCGCCCACAACTACCAGCGGCCCGAGGTGCAGGACGTGGCGGACTACGTCGGCGACTCGCTCGGCCTTTCCCGCCAGGCCGCCGCGGCCGAGGCGGGGACGATCGTCTTCTGCGGCGTCCACTTCATGGCCGAGACCGCCGCGATCCTCAGTCCCGAGAAGACGGTCCTCCTCCCCGACCTCGGCGCCGGCTGCTCCCTCGCAGCCTCGATCGACGCCGCGCAGCTCCGCGAGTGGAAGGCGCAGCATCCCGGCGCGGTCGTCGTCTCGTATGTGAACACGACGGCCGAGGTGAAGGCGGAGAGCGACTACTGCTGCACCTCGGGCAACGCGAAGGGCGTGATCGAGGCGATCCCGCCCGAGCAGGAGATCCTGTTTCTGCCGGACATGTACCTCGGGCTCTGGCTGGAGAAGGTGACCGGCCGCAAGCTCACGATCTGGATGGGCGAGTGCCACGTCCACGCGGGGATCCGGCCGGCCGACATCGAGCGCTGGCAGAGCGAGGCGCCGGACGCCGAGCTCCTCGTTCATCCCGAGTGCGGCTGTGCGAGCCAGGCGATGGCGTTCGGCAACGAGCGGACGCAGATCCTCTCGACCGAGAAGATGGTCGACTACGCGAAGCGGTCGCCGAAGCAGCGCTTCCTCGTGGCGACCGAGACGGGCATCATCCACCGGCTGGAGCGCGAGGCTCCCGGCAAGCGCTTCGAGCCGGTGCGCGAGGACGCGGAGTGCCGCTACATGAAGCTGACGACACTCGAGAAGGTGCGCGACTCGCTCCGCGACATGCAACACCGGATCGAGGTCGAGCCGGAGCTGGCCGAGAAAGCGCGCCTGGCGATCGAACGCATGGTCGCCATCTCGTAGCCCGAGGCCGCGAGTTACTGCCTCACATAGGGCTTGCCGTCGGCGGCAGGCGCGACGGTACGGCCGATCACCCCGGCCACGGCGATCAGCGTCAGCACGTACGGCAGGATCTGGAAGAGCGTCGCCGCCGAGGACGAATAGACCTGCAGCTTGAGTGCCAGCGCGCTCGAGAACCCGAACAGGAGCGCCGCGCCGAACGCGCCCGCGGGTCGCCAGTTGCCGAAGATCATCGCGGCGAGCGCGATGAAGCCGCGGCCGTTCGTCATGTTGAAGATGAACGAGCCGTTCCCCTGCGGCCCCTCCGAGAGGTAGATGCCTCCCAGCGCGACGAGGATTCCCGACAGGACGACGCAGCCGTAGCGGATCGCGTAGACGTTGATCCCGACGGTGTCCGCGGCCCGTGGGTGCTCGCCGCAGGCGCGGATCCGCAGTCCGATCGGCGTCTTGAAGAGCACGACGTACGCGAGGATGACGAGCGCGAAGCTCGCCCACGTCAGGATGTTGAGGTCGCCGATCGCCTGCGCGAAGAAGCCCGTGCCGGAGAGGCCGGGGATGCGGACGTTCGGCAGCAGCGAGACGCCGTTCGGGACCGGGTTGTTGTGGTACAGCTCGACGAAGAAGTAGCCGGTTATCCCGACGGCGAGAAAGTTCACCCCCGTTCCGCCCACGATCTGGTCGGATCTCAGGTGGATGGCGAAGAACGCGTAGACGAGCGCCACGAGGCCGCCCACGCCCGCTGCGACGAGGAGCCCGACCACCCAGCTGCCGCCCTTGTCGGCGCCGTAGACGCCCCAGAAGGCGCCCATCAGCATCATCCCCTCCAGGCCGATGTTCACGACGCCGCTCCGTTCGGAGAACATGCCGGCGATCGAGCCGAAGACGAGTGGCGTGGCGAAGCTGAACGTCTGCGCCACGAGGGTCGCGTCGAACGCCGAGCCGAGGTTCTCGGTGCTCGAGCGGGTCGCGAGCATGCCGAGCGCGATCCCGAGCACGCCGGCCGCCACGGCGCCCCAGCCGAGCCTGCGCCGCCCGCGACTGACCGTCCAGATGCCGAGCGCGACGGCGACGATGCCGACGACGATCGGCCACGTGACCGTCCGCGCCTCGATCGGCGGGATCGCGAGGAACGCGGCGAACGCTCCCAGGAAGATCCCCAGTGCGCCGGTCGCCGCCGGGTCGCGCAGGCGCGCGCTGAGCGGGTTGTCGAGCCGCGCCGCCCAGGTGCTCACGCTGCCGTCGCCTTCGCCGGCTGCGCCGGGTTCGCAGGTGGCCGCCGCAGCTTCTTGCGCGAGTTCCAGACGTAGAGGATCAGGACGTCCGCGCCGATGAAAAGGACGATCAGGCCCTGGATGATGTAGGTGAGATTGCCCGCGAGCTCCGGCTGGATGACGGCCGAGGAGCCGAGGCCGTGGAAGCTGCCGTAGAGGAGGCTGCCGAAGAGGAGCGCCCCGAACAGCGTGCCGAGGGCGGTGTTCCTGCCGAGCAGAGCGACCGCGATGCCGATGAAGCCGACCTGGCTGAACGGGATGTCCAGCTGGCCGAACTGGTAGTTCGTCGTTCCTCCGAGCATGTCGAGCGCTCCTGCGAGACCCGCGAACGCGCCCGAGATCGCCATGGCGCGGACCAGGTTCTTCTTCACGTTGATGCCGCCGTACGCGGCCGCGTCGGGGTTGAACCCGACCGCGCGCACCTCGTAGCCGAGCGTCGTCCGGTTCAGCAGAACCCAGAAGACCACGACGGCCGCGAGCGCGATGAACAGGCCTACGTGAACGCCCTGGAATCCCTGCGCGCCCCAGAAGTCGGGGAGCCGCGCGCTCGACGAGACCTGGTTCGACACCGGAACGGTCGGCTGCGTCGAGTTCTGCAGCGGGCCGCCCGCGCCGAAGAGCCACGAGGCGACCCAGAAAGCGATCCAGTTGAGCATGATCGTTGAGATCACCTCGTGGGCGCCGACCGTCGCCTTGAGGACGCCCGCGATTCCCGCCCAGGCGGCGGCGGCGAGCGTGCCAGCGACGATGCAGAGCAGGATGTGGGCGAACGGGTTCATGCCCGCGAAGTCGACGCCGAGCCAGTTGGCCACGACCAGCCCGACGAAGTACTGGCCCTGGCCGCCGATGTTGAACATCCCGCAGCGGAACGCGAAAGCGACGGAAAGGCCGGTCAGGATGAGCGTCGTCGTCTGCAGGAGCGTCTGCGAGAGGTTGTAGGCGGAGATGTCGATCAGGTTCGTCGTCGGGTGGAAGATCCAGTTCAGGCCGGCCCCGTCGAAGATCTCCTGGAACGCGACGAGCGCCGTATGGACGCTGTGCTGCGTCGCTGCGAGCACGATGCCGCTCATGACGAGGGCGAAGACGACCGTGACGACCGGCACGAGGATGCCGCCGGCCCGTTGTTTCAGTGCGATGCGCGCGGCGAGCGTTCCCGCTGCGGCCGCCTGCTCCGGAGAGGCAGAAGGGCCCGGATCGGTCATGCGGCCGCGGTCTCCCGGCCGCCGAGCATCTCGAGCCCGATCTCTTCCTCGGTGATGTCGCCCGTGTGCTCGCCGACGATCTGGCCCTCGTAGATGACGAGGATGCGATCGGAGAGCGACAGGATCTCCTCCAGCTCGAGCGAGACGAGGAGGATCGCACGTCCCTCGTCACGCTCGGCGACGAGCCGGCGGTGGAGATACTCGATGGCGCCCACGTCGAGCCCGCGCGTCGGCTGCGCGGCGATGAGCACGCTCGGGTCGCGTGCGATCTCGCGAGCGGCCACCAGCTTCTGCTGGTTTCCGCCCGACAAGCCGCCCGCGCGCGTGAACGGGCCGCCGCCCCGCACGTCGAACTCGAGAATCAACGTCCGCGCACGCTGGACCATGCGCTTGGGGAAGAGCCAGCCCCACTTCGCGTCCGGCGGGTTGGCGTAGTCGTGCAAGGCGATGTTCTCGGCGATCGAGAACTCGAGCACCAGCCCACGGCGCTGCCGGTCCTCGGGGATGTGCCCGATGCCGGCGTCGAGCGCAGCCCTCGCGCTCGCGTGCGTGAGCGCGTGACCGGCGATCTTCACCGTGCCGCTCTCGATCTTCTGCAACCCGGCGAGCGCGTCGATGAGCTCCGTCTGGCCGTTCCCGTCTACGCCGGCGATGCCGACGATCTCGCCGGCACGCACGTCGAACGAGACCCCGCGCACCTTCTCGATGCCCCTGTCGTCCCGCACGTGGAGGTCTCGCACCTCGAGCAGGACGTCCGTCGGCTGCGCGGGCTCCTTGTCGACGCGGAGGAGCACGTCGCGTCCGACCATCGCCCGCGCGAGAGACGCCTCGGTCGCGCCCTTGCTCGGCACCGTCTCGATCGTCTTGCCGCGCCGCAGGACGGTGATGCGATCCGCGATCTCGAGCACCTCGTTGAGCTTGTGGCTGATGAAGATGATCGACAGCCCTTCGCGCTGCAGCGTGCGGAGGATCTCGAACAGATCCGACGCCTCCTGCGGCGTCAGCACCGCGGTGGGCTCGTCGAGGATCAGGATGTCCGCATTCCGGTAGAGCGCCTTCATGATCTCGACGCGCTGCTGCTGGCCGACGGTGATGTCCTCGATGCGCGCCCCCGGATCGACGGCGAAGCGAAACGTCTTGGCCATGTCGGCAACCCGCTTCTCCGCGACCCGCTCGTCGAGGAGCACTCCGCTTCGAGGCTCGGATCCGAGAACGACGTTTTCGGCGACGGTCATGACCGGGACGAGCATGAAGTGCTGGTGCACCATCCCGATCCCGGACTGGATCGCCTCGCGGGCGGAGGAGAACGACACGGACTTCCCGGCGAGGCGGATCTCCCCGCCGTCAGGCCGGTAGAGCCCGTAGAGGATGTTCATGAGCGTCGACTTGCCGGCGCCGTTCTCGCCGAGCAAGGCGTGCACCTCGCCGCGCCGCACGTCGAACGAGACTCCGTCGTTTGCGACGACTCCGGGGAACTCCTTGCGGATGTTCCGCATCTCGAGAACGAGGTCGTCGCTCATCGCTTCGCTGGAAGACCGAGGGGGGCGACGTCCGCCCCCCTCGATGCTCGGTGCGTCTTCTCTACTTGAGGACCGCCGGCGGCTTGAGCTTGCCGTGGATGATCTTCGACTTGAAGCTGTTCATCAGGGTGATCCACGACTTCGGCACCTGCTTGCTGATCTTGCCCACGCCGACGCCGTTGTTCTTCAGGTTGAAGAGCAGGTCCTTGCCGCCCTTGAACTTGCCCTTCGAGGCGCCGAGGACGGTGTCGTAGACACCGACGTCCGTCTTCTTGAGCGCGCTCGTCAGGATCCGGTTCGCGACCTTGAACTCGTCCGCGTCGACACCGATGCCCCACTTGTGGAGCTTCGAGGCCTCCTTGAGCGCACCGTCGCCGCAGAGGCCGGCGACCTGGAAGATCACCTGGGCGCCCTGGTTGATCTCGTTCTGCGCGATCGTGGCGCACTTGGTCTGATCGTTGAAGTCGCCCGAGTACTGGATCTTGACCTTCGTCCCCTTGACCGCCTTCGCCGCGCAGTACTTGTAGCCGGCGATGTAGGAGTCGACCGGCGGGATCTTGAGCCCGCCCGCGACGCCGATGATCTTCTTGCCCATCTTCTGCGCCATCTTCGCGGCGAGCACGCCGACGAGGCAGCCGCCCTCCTGCGTCGCGTAGGTGATGCCTTCCTCGTTCTTGAGGCCGCCGACCGCTGAGACGGGGTCGTCCGTGATCGCGAACTTGATGTTCGGATACTGGGTCGCGTACTGCTTCATCGTGTCGCCGAGCAGGAAGCCGGCGGCGATGATGAGCTGCGCGTTGTCATGGACTGCCTGGTTGTAGTTCGGCTGGTAGTCCGACGACGAGTGGGAGACGATCGGGAACGCCGTTCCGCTGATCGCCTTCGCCGCCTTCTGCAGGCCCTTGAGCTGGTTCTTGTTGAATCCGTTGTCGTTGAAGCCGGCGACGTCGCTGACGAGCGCCGCTCTGTAGCCTGCCTTCTGTGCTGTCGGCGATTTTCCGCTGCCGAGCGCGGTGCCGACGGCGATTGCCGCAGCGATTGCGGCCACGCCTGCCGCAAGCATCCAGCGTCTAACCCTCACGTGCCCTCCCTGTTTCGTCGTAAAGCCGATCGCGAGCGATCCTAGCCCCATATCCGACGAACCGGAAGAGGACCGGTTAGGTAAGGAATTAGTCAGCTGCGGCGTACGTGTGGTACTGGCTCTCGTCCACGAGCACCCGGCGAGGCTTCGAGCCCTCGTAGCCGGAGACGATGCCCCGGCGCTCGAGCATGTCGATCAGGCGGCCGGCGCGCGTGTAGCCGACGCGCAGGCGGCGCTGGAGGAGTGAGACGGACGCCGTCTGCGTCTGCACGACGATCTCGATCGCCTTGTCGAGGAGCGGGTCGTCGTCCGGGTCGAAGTCGCCGTGCTCCTCGTCCCCCGCATCCGCCGCGAAGGCCTCAGGCAGCTCGAGGTAGCTCTCGTCGAGCTCCTGCTCGCGCTGGCGCGTCTGCTCGACGACGAGGGCGATCTCCTCCTCCGTCACGAAGGCACCCTGCACGCGCTGGAGGCGCGAGGTGCCGAGCGGCTTGAAGAGCATGTCGCCCTGGCCGAGCAGCGACTCCGCACCGCCCGAGTCGAGGATGACGCGCGAGTCGGTCTGCGAGGAGACGGCGAAGGCGATGCGCGACGGGACGTTTGCCTTGATCATCCCGGTGATCACGTCGACGGACGGGCGCTGCGTCGCGAGCACGAGGTGGATCCCCACGGCCCGGGACTTCTGCGCGAGGCGGATCACGGCGTCCTCGACCGCCTGCGGCGCCACCATCATCAAGTCGGCGAGCTCGTCGATCACGACCAGGACGTACGGCAGCGTCGCCTCGCCGCGCTGCCGGAAGGCGCGATTGGCCTCGTTGATGCTGCGCGCGCGGACCGAGGAGAGCCGCTCGTAGCGGCGCTCCATCTCGGCGAGGCAGTTCGCGAGGACGGCGCTCGCCTCCTTCGGGCTCGAGACGACCGGCGTGAGCAGGTGCGGCACCGACTCGAAGTGGCTGAGCTCGATCCGCTTCGGGTCGATGAGGATGAGCCGCACCTCGTCGGGCGTCGCACGCAGGAGGACGGACGTGAGCAGCGTGTTGAGGCAGCCCGACTTGCCCGAGCCCGTCGTGCCGGCGACGAGGAGGTGTGGCATGCGCGCGAGGTCCGTCCAGACGGCGGCACCGGAGATGTCCTTGCCGAGCCAGACCGAGACCGGGCTCGCCGTCGCGGGCAGCGGCTCGTAGATGTCGCCGAGGGTCACAAGGTTCGGCGAGAGGTTCGGAAGCTCGACGCCGACCGCCTGCTTGCCGGGGATCGGTGCGAGGATCCGGATCTCGGTCGTCGCGAGCGCGTACGAGAGGTCGTCCTTCAGCGCGGCGACCTTCGCGACCTTCGTCCCCGGGGCGAGCTGGAGCTCGTAGCGCGTCACGCGCGGGCCGGAGATCTGACCGATCACTGTCGCCTCCACCCCGAAGTGCGCGAGCGTCTGCACGAGCAGCTCCGCGACACGCGCGGCAGCCTCACCCGACTCGTCGCCGCGCTCGGGCGAGACGCGGAGGACGCCGGAGTCGGGCAGCCGGTACTCCGCGTGCTCGGACGTGACCTCGTCGAACAGCATCGGCGGATCCTCGAACAGCGCGGGCGGCTCCGACTGGAGCGGCGCCGGCTGCGCACCGGCATGCGGCGGCGGGACGCTCTCGCCCACCACGTCGGGGAACGCCGAGACGGCGTCCAGCGGCGGCGTGAGCGACGGGGCGGGACGAACGTGCTGCGGCTCGCTCCGAGTCGAGGGCGCCTCTCGCGACCGCCCTCGTGCCTTGCGGGCGGCGACGTGGAGGCGGCGTCCCGAGCGGCGGAGGATCGCGCCGAGCGAGGCTCCCGAGAGGAGCAGCGAGCCGACGAGCATGAGGAGGACGCCGAGCAGCAGCGAGCCCGTCGCTCCGACGGCGATCCCGACTCCGCCTCCGAGGGCCTGGCCGAGGTAGCCGCCCTGATCCTTGCCGAGCGAGATCATCAGGCCACACCCGAGCACGGCGAGACCCGTCCGGAACGGGCGCACGTCGACGAGCGCGCTCCGGGTCACCACGAGGGCACCGAGCACCGAGAACGCCACCGGAAGGACGTACCTCGCATCGCCGACGAGCCGGTCGAGGCCGTCCCCGAGCCAGCCGCCGACATAGCCGCCGTTCCAGCCGAGGTAGAGGACAGCGCCGAGGAAGAGCCCGAGCGCGACCGAGCCGAGCCCCCAGAGCTCGGGGTGCGGGCCGTGGGAACGCGCGCCGCGCTTCGTCCGCGTCTTCTTGACGCGGCTCGGGAGCTTCGGACGCAGCTTCGACTTCCGCTTGCGGCGCGGCATGGAGCGATGTTCGCCCGCCTTCGCGCCGCTCCTGCTAGGCCGTCACCTCGGCGACGAGCATTCCGTAGTACGTCGGCGCGGCATAGGCGAGCACGTCGGCTCGCGCTTCTTCGCCGACGGCGCCCTGGAGGACGAGCAGCTGCCAGAGGGAGTCCGCCTTGCCCGGCCCGGCCGTGTCGGCCAGCGGGAGGAAGTCGAGCCGGTCCGAGGCGACGATCTCCTGCAGCAGGGCGTCGTACTCGGCCGCCGCCGGGTGGTAGCCGTAGATGCCGTCGGCGCGGTGCGTGTGACCGTGGTCGGCGCTCGCGATCAGCGCGACGCGACCCGGAAGCGCGGCGATCGCCTCGCCGAGCCGGAGGTGCTCCTCGAGCGGCCGGTCGCGTGCCGACGAGACGACGACGACCTTCGGCGCGCGCATGAACGTGAGCGGGATCTCCGTTCCCCAGTCGATCGGCATCTCGGCCGTCGGCGGGTCGTTGCCCCCGTACGAGACGCCGAGCATCGGCAGGTCGGTCGCGAGCAGCGCCTCGGCGGTCGCGCGGTCGGTCTCCCACTCCCCGATCGTCCCGGCGGTCACGACCGCGAAGTGCCCCTCGACGTGGACGTTGTGCGGCGTCACGACGACCGCCACCTCGGGAGCGGCCGTCTCGAACCGGCGGCCGAGCTCCTCCATCGCCGGCCGCAGGCCCGGGTGGAGATCGACGTCGCCGTGGGGCGCGATGCAGGCGAAGACGAGGCTCATGCCAGAGACGCCAGCCGCGAGACGAGCAGCTCGAGGAACCGGTCCACGTCGACGTCGACCCCGACCTCGGCGTTCGGCGCGCGACCCGAGACCCCGCGCAGGTCGACAACCGTGCGACCGTCGCAGAGCTCGGAGCGCACCTCGACGGCGACGTTCACGTGGCGCGTTGTCACGAGGCTCGGGTCGATGACGTGCGCGACCGCCATCGCGTCGTGGATCGGGGAGCCGTCGAAGCCGTACGAGCGCTCGTGGAACTGCTGGAAGAAGTCCGACAGCTCCGCGACGAAGCGACCCGCGCGCCCCGCGCCCCGCAGCCGTTCGGCATGCGCGCGCGTGAAGAGTGCCTTGTGCGTGACGTCGAGTCCGATCATCGTGATCGGGACCCCGCTCGCGAACACGGCTGCGGCCGCCTCCGGGTCGACGAACGCGTTGAACTCGGCCGCGGGCGTGACGTTCCCCTCCGCGATCGAGCCGCCCATCCACACGATGCGCTCGAGCCGGTCGGGCACGTCCGGATGCCGCTCGAGCATGAGCGCGAGGTTCGTGAGCGGCGCGGTCGGGACGAGCACCACTCCGGGCTCGATCAGCTCGGCGAGGAAGTCGGCGGCGTGCGCCTCAACCGGCAGCGCCGACGTCTCCGGCAGCTCCGGCCCGTCGAGGCCGGTCTCGCCGTGCACGTGCGCCGCCGTGCGGAGCTCGCGCCGCAGCGGCGCCGCCCCCCCCGCCGCGACCGGGATGTCGCTACGGCCCGCGACCTCGAGCGTGACGAGCGCGTTGCGGGTCGTCTTGTCGAGCGTCTGGTTGCCGGCGACCGTCGTGACGCCGATGAGCTCGAGCTCCGGCGAGGCGAGGGCGAGCAGGATCGCGATCGCGTCGTCATGGCCGGGGTCGCAGTCGATGACGATCTTCGTGCTCACAGGGAGTCCACCTCCTCGGCGGTCGGGAGCGAAGGCTGCGCGCCGAAGCGTGATGCTGCGAGAGCGCCGGCGACGCAGGCTCGTGCGAGGGATTCCCCTCGCGGCCGCCCTTCGAGGAGCGAGACGACGAGGCAGGCTGTGAACGCATCGCCCGCGGCCGTGCCGTCCACCGCTTCGACCTGCGGCGGCTCCGCGCGCGCCACCTCCTGCCCGTCCTCGAGCAGGACAGCGCCCTCCGCGCCGAGCGTGAGGCAGACGAATCCGCGCCGCTCACCGAGTGCCTCGAGCTCGAGGCGGTTCACGATCGTGAGCTCAGCCTCGGGAGCGCCGTCGCGGGCCGGCGCCGCGTTGAGGAAGAAGCGCGGCCCGAGCTCGGCCGCCCGCGCGACCGTCTCGGCCGGGATCTCCTGCTGGCAGAGCACGGCGTCCACGTCGCCGAGCGCGAGATCCCCGGGACGGAGCTCGGCGTTTGCCCCCGGCGCGACGGCGATCGTCGTCTCCCCCGCATCGTCCACCGTGATCAGCGCGACGCCGGTCGGACCGTCCTTGGCGAGCCACCCCTCCTCCACGCCCGCGTCGCGCAATCCTCCAAGCGCCTCCTCCGCGAGCTCGTCGCGTCCGACGCAGCCGATCATCCGCACTTCGGCGCCGAGCCGCGCGGCGGCGACAGCCTGGTTCGCTCCCTTGCCGCCCGGCCCGCGGGAGAAGCGCGCGCCGCTCACCGTCTCGCCCGCGCGCGGCAGCCGCTCCGCTTGCACGACGAGGTCGAGGTTGATGGAGCCGACGACTGCCAGCCGGGGCTTGCTCACCCGTCGAGCCTAATCCGATGTGTACCCCGACGCTCGCAGGGGGCAGAAGGGGCTGGTGGCGACCGGGAACGAGGAGCAGGCGCGGCGGGTGGGGCTGAACGAGTCGATCTTCCGCCAGGTGAACGAGCAGATCGAGAGCCTCAACCGCGGTTTCGGCGGAGAGTCCCGGACGATGACGGCGATCTGCGAGTGCGCGGACGGCGACTGCACCGACCGGCTGGAGATCTCCGTCGCCGAGTACGAGAACGTGCGCGCGGACGCGCGGCGGTACATCGTCGTCCCCGGTCACGAGCTGCCCGAGTTCGAGACGGTCGTGGAGCGCAGCGACGGCTACGACGTCGTGGAGAAGCACGAGGGCCCCTCCGCGGAGCTCGCGGAGGAGACGGACCCTCGGTCCTGACAGACTGCCTGGCGATGGGCGTCGCGCACTGGGACGAGGTCGAGTTCCATCGCTCCGCCAAGGGTGAGATGGACGCGGAGTGGCAGCGGCTCGGCGCAGCCGCCGGCACGCGCGGCGTGGGCGTCAGCCGCTTCCGGGTCGCGCCGGGCAAGCTGCCTACGCCGCCGCACTCTCACGGTGCCTCCGAGGAGCTGTACTTCGTCCTCTCCGGCTCGGGTCTCGCCTGGCAGGACGGCGCGGTGCACGAGGTGCGGCCGCTCGACTGCGTCGTCCACCGCGCGGACGAGATGGAGCACACGTTCGTCGCCGGACCGGAGGGGCTCGAGTGCCTGGTCTTCGGGACGCGGCATCCGACGGAGCTCGGCTGGCTGCCGCGGTCGCGCGCGATCCGCTTCGGCTGGCCGTGGGTCGAGGGTCGCGACGACGATCCGTGGGACATCGAGGCGACGGTCGAGCCGCTCGAGGTCGGCGAGGCCGCACCGCGCCCGGACAACATCCGCAACGTCGACGAGATCGAGCTCGAGAGGGAGCGCCACCGGGAGTTCGCGTACTTCACGCCGGACGCGACGACGAAGCTCGCGGGATTTGCCTGGGAGCGAATCGATCCTGGGCATCGCGGCTCGGTTCCCCACTGCCACTCGGCCGAGGAGGAGATCTTCGTCATCCTCGAGGGCACGGCGACGCTCGAGCTGTGGTCGAACGATGGGACGGTCGAGGAGACGGCGCTCCGTCCCGGACACCTCGTCGCGCGGCCGCCGGGCACGCGGATCTCGCACTCCTTCCGCGCCGGGCCCGGGGGCGTCGACATGCTCGTCTACGGGACGCGCGACCCGAGCGACGTGGGTTGGTTCCCGCGTTCGAACAAGATCTCCTGGCGCGCGTTCGGCGTGGTCGGGCGGATCGAGAGGCTCGACTACTTCGACGGCGAGCCGGTCGAGGACGATTGATGGCGTATGACGAGGCGCTGGCCGAGCGGATCCGTGTGCTGCTCGGCGACCGTCCCGGCCTGACGGAGAAGAAGATGTTCGGCGGACTCGCCTTCCTCGTCGGCGGCAACATGGCGATCGCCGCGAGCGGCCAGGGTGGGATCCTCGTCCGGGTCGATCCCGAGGAGTCGGACGAGCTCGTCGCGTCGACTCCCGCGGAGCCGATGGAGATGCGAGGCCGGACGATGGCCGGCTGGTTGAGGGTCGAGACGACGAACGTGGCCGACGACGCGGAGTTGGCGCCGTGGGTCGAGCGCGGCACCGCCTACGCGGCCTCCCTCCCGCCGAAGTAGCGGCTCCGCCCCTCCTCAGCCGTTTGGGACACGTCCGCGTGCCTGGCACCGGGACGTGTCCCGGGGAGACGTGGCTGGTTCCGGTCTGGAGTGCTCAGACCTCGACGATGACCGGGAGCACCATCGGGCGTCGGCGCGTGCGGTCGTAGACGACGCCGCCCAGGGCGTCGTGCAGGTGCTCCTGGAGGAGCTTGATCTCCGTCACGTCGCCGCCGATCAGCTCCCTCAGCACTCGGTCAGCCTCTTCCCGCAGCTCGTCGAGGAGGAGCTCAGCGCCCTCGCCGAAGCCGCGCGCGATCAGCTCCGGCGGCGCGGTCAGGCCGCCGCCGTCCTGCGCGGCGAGCGTCGCCACGACGATGAGGACGCCGTCCTCCGAGAGCTTCCGCCTGTCGCGCAGCGCAACGTCGTGCACGTCGCCGACGCCGAGCCCGTCGACGAACGTGACCCCGGCCTCCACTTCCCCGACGATCCGCGCGACGCCGTCCCGCAACTCGACGACGCTGCCGTTCTCGGCGAGGACGATCCGCTCCTCAGGGACGCCGCCCTCGCGCGCGAGCTGCGCATGCGCGGCGAGCATCCGGAACTCGCCGTGCACCGGCATCACCGACTTCGGCCGCAACAGGCCGATGATCGTCCTCAGCTCCTCGGCGCGACCGTGGCCGGAGACGTGCACGGGCGCGTTGTCCTCGTGCAGCACCTCGGCGCCCATCTTCGCGAGCCGGTTGATCGCGTCGTGGACACGCAGCTCGTTCCCCGGGATCGGCTTGGCGGAGATGATCACCGTGTCGCCGGCCTCCACCCGGACGGCGGGATGGTCGTTGTACGCGATCCGCGTCATCGCCGACATCGGCTCCCCCTGGCTGCCGGTACAGAGGATCAGCTGCTCGCCGCGCGGCAGCTCCGCGAGCTCGTGCGGCCGCAGAATCGCGTCCTCCGGCACGTCCATGTAGCCGAGCGTGCGCGCGATGTTCCCGTTCTTCCGCATCGAGCGGCCCACGAAGGCGACTTTCCGCCCGCAGTCGACCGCGACGTCGGCCGCCTGCTGCATGCGGTGCACGTTCGACGCGAAGGAGGAGACGAGGATCCGGCCCTCCCGCCGCGGGAAGATCTGGCGGAATGCCTCGCCCACCACCCGCTCCGACTCGGTGACACCCGACCGCTCCGCGTTCGTCGAGTCGCCGAGAAGGAGGTCGACCCCGCGGGTGCCGATCTCCGCGAGCCGCCCGACGTCGGTGCGCTGCCCGTCGACCGGTGTGTGGTCGAGCTTGTAGTCGCCGGTGTGCACGCAGCGACCGCCCGGCGTCTCGAGCACGACCGCCGCCGCGTCGGGGATCGAGTGCGCCATCCGCACGAACTCGAGCCGGAACGGGCCGATCTCGACGGGATCGTCGCCCGGCGCGAGCTCGCGTAGCTCCGCGGAGCGCAGGAGCCCATGCTCGTCGAGCTTCGACTTGACGAGCGCGAGCGTCAGCCGCGTCGCGAGCACGAGCGGCACCCGCACCTCGCGCATGAGGTACGGGAGCGCGCCGACGTGGTCCTCGTGGCCGTGCGTGAGCACGACCGCGCGCACCATCTGCTCATGCTCGCGCAGGTACGAGAAGTCAGGTAGGACGAGGTCGACGCCGAGATGCTCGTCCCGCGGGAAGGCGAGCCCGGCGTCGACCACGACGATCGCCCCGTCCGCCTCGTACACGGTCATGTTCTTGCCGACCTCGCCCAGACCCCCGAGCGGGATGATGCGACACACGCCCATTCGCGAGGAGTCTAGGTTCTGGCGCTCTACGCCGAGGCGGTGGCGAGCAGCCCCGACCGCTCGAGGCAGGCGCGGATCTGCGCGAGCTCGTCCTCGTCCGGCTCGACCATCGGCAGCCGGTGCCCCCCGACCTCGTGGCCCGTGAGGTTCAGCGCCGCCTTGATCGGCGTCGGGTTGACCTGGATCCGCAGGAGGTCGTACGAGGGTTGAAGCGCCTCGTGGATCGCGCGCGCGCCGTCGACGTCGCCCTCGCGGTGGCGGCGGATCATGTCGGCGATCTGCGGACCCCAGAGATGCGCGGTCACGGACACGACACCGACGCCGCCGAGCTCGAGGAACGCGAGTGTGTTCGGGTCGTCGCCGGAGTAGAGGTCGAGCCTCGTCTCCTCGACGATGAAGCGCGCCTGCCCCGGGTCGTCGTGCGCCTGCTTCACGGCGACGACGTTCTCGATCTCGGCGAGCCGCGCGAGCGTCGCCGACTCGATGTTCACGACGACCCTGCTCGGGATGTTGTAGGCGACGACCGGGAGATCCGTCGCGCCGGCGATCTCCTCGAAATGGCGGACGATCGCCCGCGGCGGCGGCTTGTTGTAGTACGGGGTGACGACGAGGATCCCATGGACGCCGAGCCCGCTCGCCTCGCGCGTCAGGTGGACGGAATGCCCCGTGTCGTACGTGCCCGTCCCCGCGATCACGGTGGCGCGGTCGCCGACGGCGTCGACTGCTGCGGCAAAGAGCGCGAGCTTCTCCTCGTCGGTCAGCGTGGGCGACTCGCCGGTCGTCCCGCAGACGACGATCCCGTCGGAGCCGTTGTCGACGAGGAACGTCGCCAGCTCGCGGAAGCGCTCGAGGTCGACGGCGCCGTCCGCGCTGAACGGCGTCACCATCGCGGTGATCACGGAGCCGAGCATGCGGGGAATCTTACGAGAGCGCGCCCTGCAACTCCTGCAACGCGTAGAACACTCCCTCGGAGAAGGTCGGGTACGGCTGGATCGTGTCGAGGAGCGTCTCGACCGGCACCGCGGCGCGGATCGCGAGCGTGAACTGGCCCAGCCACTCGGCCGCCTGCGGCCCGACGCACACGGCTCCCACGAGCACGTTCTTCCCCGGGTCGGCGAAGACGCGGACGAAGCCGTCGCGCGCGGGCTTCTCGTACGTCGAGAGGCGCGGGAGCGAACTGAGCTCGACCCTCACGCTGACGAGGCCGTCTCCGTCGGTGCGGCCGACGGTCGCGACCTCCGGGTCCGTGAAGATCCCGGCCGGGATCGCGCGGTAGTCGGCCTTCGCGCGGCGGCGGACCATGTCGGCCGCGGCCACCCGTGCCTGGTACTTCCCGACGTGCGTGAACTGCGCGACGCCCGTCACGTCGCCGATCGCCCAGACGTTGTCGGCTGCGCGGAGCCGCTCGTCCACCTCCACCCCGCGCGCCGAGACCTTGACGCCGAGCTGGTCGAGCCCGAGCCGCTCGACATTCGGGCGGCGGCCTGTCGCGATGAGCAGGCGCTCGGTGTCGAGCGTCGACCCGTCGGAGAGATGCAGCCGGACACCCGGCTCCACCCGCTCGATCCCGACCCCGATGCGGACGTCGATCCCCTCGTCCTGAAAGAGCTCGGCGAGCAGCTCGCCGGCGTCGGGATGGACGCGTCCGAGCAGGTGCTCGCCCCGCTCGACGATCGTGACCTGCGAGCCCATGCGGGAGAAGAACTGCGCGAGCTCGGCGCCGACCGGTCCACCGCCCATGACGGCGAGGCTCCGCGGGATCTTGTGCGTCCGCGTCGCCTCGCGGTTGGTCCAGTACTCGATCGAGTCGAGCCCCTCGATGGGCGGGATCGCCGGCCGTGAGCCCGTCGCGAGGACGAGCCGGTCGTACTCCAGCTCCTGCCCGTCCACCTCGACGACGCCTTCCCGCGCGACCCGCCCCTCGCCGCGAACGAGGCGGCAGTTCCAGTCACGGAGGTAGTGGAGCTGGCCGGAGTCGTCCCAGTCGCTCGTCATCCAGTCGCGCCACGACCAGACGCCGTCGGCCTCGGGCCGCGCTCCGTGCAGCCCGGGTGCCCGCTCGAGCGAGGCGCCGAGCTCGGTCGCACGCAGCATCGTCTTCGTCGGCATGCAGGCGAAGTACGAGCACTCTCCGCCGACGAGCCGGCTCTCGACGAGCGTGACCTGCGACTCGTCGTCGAACCGGCGGAGGGCGCCGACGAAGTGCTCGCCGGTCGACCCTCCACCGAGGACAACTACCTTCACTAGCCGGCGAGCCCGTTCGCCTTGAGGAATCCCGCAGCGATCTGCTTCGGGGTCGCCTTGTTGACGTAGTACGCCTTGTTCATCGCCTGCATCGCCGGCAGCGTCAGCTTCGCCGACACGGCGTTCAGCGTGTTTTCGAGCAGTGTCCCGTTCGCACCGTCGAGCAGGCTCTGCTTGACGACGGGCGCGACGTTCTGGAACCCGAAGATGTGCTTGTCGTCGACGAGCGTCGTGTACTTCGGATCGAGCTGTGGAGGATCCGTCGAGAAGCCGTCTCCCCCGGTCGCCTTGCCCTGGTCGAGCAGCGTGTAGACGCTGACGTTCCCGAGCGGGACGAACTTGATGTTCTTCAGGTGGTAGATCGTCTTCATCCCGAGGATGCAGGTGATCCGCTGGTCGCACTCCGGCAGAGCCGCGTAGGAGAACGACTTGAGTTTGCTCAGGTCGCTCATCGTCTTCAGGCCTTCCTTCTTGGCCGTCGACGTGAGCAGCGTGAACGTGTCGCTGTCGAAGAACGGTGTCGCCTTGAGCAGCGTCGCACCGCGCTTCTGCTGCTCGAACGTCTTCGCCGCCTGATATGTCGCCGCGGCCGACTTCGGCGCCGCGACCTTCGCAAGGTCGAGGGCGATCACGCCCGTGTACTCCGGATAGACGTTGATCTTGCCGCTCTTGAACGCGGTATCGATCACTTCGGAGCTGCCGATGTCGTTCTTGTAGACGACCTTGAAGCCCTTCGCGGCGAGCGCCTGGCCGTAGAGCTGGCCGAGGATGAACTCCTCTGCGAAGTTCTTCGTGCCGACGGTGATCGTCGGCTTCGGCCCCGCAGCCGACGTCGTCGTCGTGTCGTTCCCGCCGCCGCCACCGCCGCAGGCCGTAAGTCCGATCAGAAGCGCGACCCCGAACGAAATCGCGAACGCCGCCTTGGCAGCGCGACGCGTGTGCTTCCTGAACATCCGTGCCCTCCTCCCTGGAGTTTTCCCTGGCGGGACCCTACGTTCTGGGTGCCATCCGACGCGAGGCCGCGCGCTGCGCGAGCGCGAGTGCGGCGGCGGTGAGGAGCGCGAGACCGGCGACCCAGAGCGCGGCCGCAAAGACCCCCCCAAGCCCGTACGTGATCTGGCGGGCCATGATGTCGCCGAGCCCGCCGCCGCCGAAGATGCCGGCGATCGTTGCGGTGGCGATGACGAAGACGGCGGCGATTCGCAGACCGGCGAGCAGTAGCGGGAGGCCGAGCGGAAGCTCGATCCGGGTGAGGATCTGCGCCTCGGTCAGCCCCATGCCCCGGGCGGCCTCGACCGCGTCCCGGTCGACTCCCTCGACTGCGAAGTACGTGTTCGTCAGGATCGGCGGGATCGCGAGCACGACGAGCGCCACGGTGTTGTTCCAGAAGCCGACGCCGAGGATCCCGATCCCGAGGCCGATCAGCGCGACGCTCGGCAGCGAGCGCCCCAGGCTCGAGACCCCGAGAGCGAGGAGCAGGCCACGGTGCCGGTGCCCGAGCCAGAGCCCGAGCGGCAGGGCGATCAGGAGCGCGATGGCGAGTGCGACGAAAGCGAGCTCCGCGGTTTCGCCCGCCTTGTCGAGCAACAGGGAGACGTGGTTCGGCATGAACCGGAACGCATCGACAAAGGCGCTCGCGACCATCAGCGCAGCCGGCTCCACGGTGTCAGCGCCCGCTGCGCGTACGCGAGCAGCCCGTCGGCGGTGAGCGCGAGCAGGATGGCGAGGCCGCCCGACGCGAGCAGCTCCGTCTTGAAGAGATCGGGCGTCTCGATCGCGTCGAAGATCGGGTGGCCGAGGCCGTCCTGGATCAGGAAGGCCGCGACTGTGGCGATCGAGATCGTCGCCACGGTCGCAATCCGGAGCCCGGCCAGGATCGCCGGCACGGCGAGCGGCAGCTCCACTCTGAAGAAGGTCTGGCGCCGTGTCAGCCCCATGCCGCGCGCCGACTCGAGCACCTCGGCGGGAACAGCGCGCAATCCGGCGACGATGTTCCGGTAGAGGATGAACAGTGTGTACGAGGTCAATGCGATCTCGACCGTCGTCACCGTGAGCCCGGTCAACGGGACGAGCAGCTGGAACAGCGCGAGGCTCGGGATCGTGTAGAGGAGATCCGTGAACCCTCCGAGCGGTGCGTCGAGGAACCGCCAGCGAAAGCCGACGAGCGCGAGGAGAAACGCGATCCCGAAGCCGATCCCGACCGCGATCACGGTGAGCTGAATGTGCTGGACGAGCGCCGGCTGGAGGACGTCCCCCCAGTGCTTGCTCATCCAGTCGGTGCAGAACCAGCCGTTCTGCTTGAGGCACGCGCTCGGCTGCCCGAAGTCCGGGATGACCGGGCCGCCGCCGGCGGAGTGCCAGCCGGTCATTGCAGGAGGTCCTCGCGCTTCGCGACGCCCAGGGGCGAGCCGTCGGCGTCGACGACGAGGAGCGCGTCCCGGTGCTCCGCGACGAGCAGGGCGAGCGCGTCGCGCAGGCTCGCGTCCGCGGGGAGCCGGGGCAGTCCGTCGTCCGTCGCGGGAGAAAGCTCGAGATCGCCGAGCGTGCGGAGGGCAAGCGCCTTGAGGGCACGGTCGCGCCCCACGAACTCGGCGACGAAGTCGTCGACCGGATGCTCGAGGATCCGCTGCGGCGTGTCGTATTGAGCGAGCCGCCCTCCCTCGCGCAGGATCGCGATTCGGTCGCCGACCGTGATCGCCTCGTCGATGTCGTGCGTGACGAAGACGACCGTCTTGCGCAGCTCGCTCTGGAATCGGAGGAACTCGTCCTGCAGCCGCGCCCGTACGATCGGGTCGATCGCGCCGAACGGCTCGTCCATCAGCATCAGCGGCGGATTGGCGGCGAGCGCGCGCGCGAGACCGACGCGCTGGCGCTCACCCCCGGAGAGCTGCGCGGGAAACCGTTTCGCATAGGACGGGTCGAGCCCGACGAGCTCGAGCAGCTCCGCGGAGCGCGTCTTGATCCACGAGCGCGGCCGCCCGAGCAGGCGGGGCACCGTGCCGATGTTCCCCTCCACCGTCATGTGCGGGAAGAGGCCGACCTGCTGGATGACGTAGCCGATCGAGCGGCGAAGCTCGGTGAGGTCGTGCTCGAGGATCGAGGTGCCGTCGATCCGGATGTCGCCGCCGGTGAGCGGGATCAGCCGGTTGACGAGCTTGAGCGCCGTCGTCTTGCCGCCGCCGGAAGGGCCGACGAGGACGCAGATCTCTCCGGCCGGCACCGTGAGCGAGAGGTGGTCGACCGCCGCGCCGCCTCGCCCGGGGTAGACCTTCGTCGCCTCGTCGAAGACGAGCTCGGCGGCCTCGGTCGGCATCGGGGGAATCTTCTACGAGATGAGGGTGTCCAGGCCGACGGTCAGGCCCGGAGGGAGATCGCCGAGCCTTTCGAGCGCGAGGAGGACGCCGTCGGCGAACGACTCGCGACCCGTCGTGTCGTGGCGGATCGTCAGGAGCTGGCCCTCTCCGCCGAAGATGACCTCGTGGTGCGCGACGAGGCCCGGCAGGCGCACCGAGTGGATTTGCGGCGAGCCTCCGATCAGCTCCGCGGTCGCCTTCGCGGTGCCGGAGGGCGCGTCCTTCTTCGCCTCGTTGTGGAGCTCGACGATCTCGGCCCGCGGGAAATGCGCTGCCGCCTCGCGGGCGAAGCGCATCATCAGCACGGCGCCGATCGAGAAGTTCGGGGCCACGAAGAGACGCAGGGCCTTCTCCGCCGCGAACGCGCCGAGCTCGGTGGGGTCCCACCCGGTCGTGCCGACGACGCAGGAGACACCCTGCTCGAGCGCGGCGCGGACGTTCTGCGGCGCGACCTCGGGGGCCGTGAAGTCGACGGCGGCGTAGCAGCCGGACACGTCCGGCTCGCCGCCGAGCTCGATCCGGCGCACCTCGTGCCCTGCGGCTTCGAGCCGTGGCACGAGCGCGCTGCCGACCTTGCCCTCCGCGCCGAAGAAGGCGAGCTTCACGCCGCCGCCTGCCCGACCAGCGTCTCGCTCGCGCGGGCGACTGCCGCCCGGAAGCGCGTCTCGTCGGCACCGACCCCCGCTGCGGCGAGCCGCTCGGGCGGCAGCAGGACGGTCGCGAGCTCCGCGAGCTCGTCCCCGTCGACCGCGTCGATCTCGGCCATCACGCGCTCGAGGGTGAGGAGTTCCGTGTCGGTGACGAGGGACTTCCCCAGCCGGCTCATCCGGTTTGCGGTCGACTCGAGCGCGAGGACGATCCGTCCCTTGAGGCTCTCCTTCGCGCGCTCCAGCTCTCCCTTGCGCAGGCGGCCGGCGGCGATCTCGGCGATCTGCTCGACGCAGATCTCGACGCACGCCGCGAGGTTCTCCTCGCGCGTGCCCACGTAGACGCCGAGGACGCCGGTGTCGGTGTACTGCGCGGCGAAGCTGTAGACGGCGTAGGCCATCCCCCGCTTCTCGCGGATCTCCTGGAAGAGCCGCGACGACGCCGACCCGCCGAGGATCGCGTCGAGCAGTGACGAGGCGAACCGGCGGCGATCGGAGCGCGAGATGCCCGTCGCGCCGAGGCAGAGGTGGTACTGCTCGGTGTCCTTGCGCTGGAAGCGGAGGCTCGGGCCGGGAAGCTGCGCGAGCGGCCGGCGGACCCGGGTGCCCGCGCGGGAGGGCGCGCCGGCACGGCGCTCGCTGCGCTGGAGGAGCGCGACGAGGCGGTCGTGCTCGAGGTTCCCGGCGGCGGCGACGACCACGTTCCCCGGCGTGTACGTCGTGCGGTGGTAGCCCGCGAGCGCGCGGCGGCTGACGGTCGAGATGACCTCGGCCGTGCCGATCACCGGCCTCCCGAGGGGGTGGTCGCCGAAGACGGCCTCCGAGAAGAGGTCGTGCACGAGCTCCTGCGGCGTGTCCTCGTACATCGCGATCTCCTCGAGCACGACCTCGCGCTCCTGGTCGACCTCGGCGAACGAGGGCGCGAAGACCATGTCGGTCATGACCTCGAGGGCCGTCTCGACGTGGTGGTCGGGGACGCGCGCGTAGACGACGGTGTTCTCCCGCGAGGTCGCCGCGTTGAGCTCGGCGCCCATCGCGTCGAACGTCTCCGCGATCTCCTGCGCCTCGAAGCGGCGCGAGCCCTTGAACAGGAGGTGCTCGATGAAGTGGGAGACGCCGGCGCGCTCGGCGCGCTCGTCACGGGAGCCGACGTCGATCCAGAAGCCGATCGCGACCGAGCGCACGCTCGCGACCCGCTCGGAGATGACGCGCTCGCCGCTGTCGAGCTCGCTCAGGACGACCTTCTGCACTGCCTCAGATCCCTGCTCCGTCGGCCCTACGCACGGCGGGATGGTAGGCGAAGGCCAGGTCCAGGCCGGACAAGGCCGGTACCTGGTACCGGCCTTGTCCAAAGGAGCCACGCGCCGGAGAGCGACTTCGCGGGGCCTCGCGCATCGTCACTTGGCTCTCGCGACCCCATGCCCAGGAGGCACACGTCCCAATGGGACACGGCCGGAACCTGGTACCGGACGTGTCCGAAGGAGACGGTCAGGCTCGCGCGACGAAGCTCAGGACCGTGCCGCTTCGCTTCGCCTCGTACAGGGCCTCGTCGGCGAGGCGGAAGAGCGACTGCGCGTCGTTCGCGTCCTCGGGACACGCGGCGCTGCCGAAGCTCGCGGCGAGGTCGGCGGCCCACCGCTCTCCCCCGGAGGCGAGACGCCGAAGCAGTGTCTCGACCCGCGCAACGACGCGGCGCGTGTCGTCCTCGGTCGCCTCCGCGAGCAGGACGGCGAACTCGTCGCCGCCGATCCGGAACGCGTCGTCGGGCTTGCGCAACGACTCCACGAGCACGTTCGCGAACGCGACGAGCGCCTCGTCCCCGACAGGGTGGCCGTAGCGGTCGTTGAGCTGCTTGAAGCCGTCGAGGTCGGCGATCACGAGGCCGAACGAGCGGCCGTAGCGGCGGCCGCGCGCGACCTCTCCCTCGAGGCGATTGACGAAGGCGCGCCGGTTGTGGAGGCGGGTGAGCGGATCGTGGTTGGCGAGGAAGCGGAGCTCGCCGAGGTGCCGGCCGGAGACGAGGGCTGCGGCGGCGTCGTTTGCGAAGATCCGCAGTGCCTGCAGGCGGTCGGCCGAGGGGACGAGGCGGTCGGACGGGTTGTCGACCCAGAGGATCCCGAGCAGCGCCCCGCCGCCGTCCCGGAGCGGCACGATCAGCCAGTGCCGGTTCCACGCCCACGGACCCCTGCCGTTCAGCTGCGACGGATAGACCTCGACCTCGGTCGCCAGCCGCTCCCGTGCCTGCTCGTGCGTGAGCAGATAGCAGCCCTCCCGCAGGAACTCGTCGTCGAGCAGCGGTTCGATCTGCGCAACGCTCACGGGCGCGCGGCTTCGCATCTCCTCGAGCTGCCAGCCCGCCGCGGCGTGAGGCACGACCATCCCGTTGTCCGGGTCGACGAGCGCGGCGCAGACGTTCTGGAACTCGAGTGCGTCGTGGATTCCGGTGCAGACGCGCCGCAGGATCTCGGCGTGCGACGTCTCGCCCGTGATCCGGGACGAGACCGCGAGCAGCTCCTGGAGCGCGCGCTGGTGGCGCCGGGAGTCGGCCGACTCGCGCGCCGCCTCGAGCGCGAGCGCCGCGTGGTCGGTGAGGGCGACGAGGACGTCGAGCTCGTCGTCACCCGGGCGGCGGCCGCTCCGCGGCTCGTCGACCGAGATGATCCCGAGCAGGTTCCCCTGCTGGTCCCGCATCGCGACGAACAGCGCGTCCTCGGGATCCCACGCATCCGGATCCGAGGCGCGCACCCCCTCCGGCACGTAGCTCGGCCCGAGGGACCCCCAGTCGACCGAGCCGCTCGGCACGACGTAGGCGCCGCGGCGCTCGAACCGCTCGGCGAGAAGGACTGTCCAGTCGTCACCGGGCCGCGCATACCCGAGCAACGCCGAACGAGCCTCCTCGTTGCCGTAGACGGTCGTGACCTCGAAGTCGTCCCAGGCCGGCCGGTAGAGGTTGACCGCGACCGTCCCATAGCCGAGCGACTCGCCGATGGTCCTGGCGACGGCGTCGAGCAGCGCGGGAAGATCCTCACGCGCCCGCAGAAGGCGGGTAACCTCGACGAGGCCCCGCAGCGGTGAGATGGATGAAGAGCTCACGTGTCCGGGTTCTCCCACTCATCGGCACGAGCGGCCCCGGCAATGACCCTTCTTAGGGGCTGAGGCTTGCCCCTATCGGGTGAATTGGAGCGGGAGGCGGTCCGAAGACCGCCTCCCACGTGTCTTGACGCTAGTCGTCGTCGCGGCGCGGGCCACGCCCGCCACGGCCGCCGCCACGCCCACCGCGGCGATCGCCGCGCGGCCGGTCCTCCTCCGGAGGACGCGGCGGGGCGTCCTTCGCCCGCTCGATCAGCTCCTCGGGCTGGACGAGGCCGCCGTTCTCGTGCTTCGCGACGAGCTTGAGGCCGATCCGGCCGCGGGCCTTGTCGACCTCCTGCACGACGACGTCGACGACGTCGCCGCGGCTCATCACGTCCTCGATGTGCGCGACCCGGCCCGGGCCGACGTTCGAGACGTGCAGGAGGCCGTCGGTGCCCTTCTTGAGCTCGACGAACGCGCCGAACTGGGTCGTCTTCACGACCTTGCCCGTGTAGGCGTCGCCGACCTCCGGCTCCTTCGTGAGCGCCTCGATCGCGGCGATCGCGGCCTGGGCGTTCGTGCCCTCGGTCGCGTAGATGAGGATCGTGCCGTCCTCCTCGATGTCGATCTGCACCTCGTAGTCGGACTCGAGGCCGCGGATCGTCTCGCCGCCCTTGCCGATGACCATGCCGATCTTCTCCTGGTCGATCTTGATCGACGTGATCCGCGGCGCGTTGTCGGCGAGCTCGGAGCGCGACTCCGGGATCACCTCGAGCATCTTCTCGAGGATGAACTCGCGGGCCCGCTTCGCCTGCTCGAGCGCGTCTCGCATGATCTGCTGCGTGACGCCGGTGATCTTGATGTCCATCTGGAGCGCGGTGATCCCGGTGCGGGATCCGGCGACCTTGAAGTCCATGTCGCCCAGGTGGTCCTCCGCGCCCTGGATGTCCGTGAGGATGACGTAGTCGTCGCCCTCCTTGACGAGGCCCATCGCGATCCCGGAGACCGGGGCCTTCAGCGGCACGCCGGCATCCATGAGCGACAGCGTCGAGCCGCAGACCGAGCCCATCGACGACGAGCCGTTCGACTCGAGCGTCTCGGACACGATGCGGATCGTGTACGGGAACTCCTCGGGGGTCGGGATGACCGCCTCGAGCGCCCGCTGTGCGAGCGCGCCGTGGCCGATGTCACGCCGCTTCGGGCCTCGCATGAAGCCCGTCTCCCCGACCGAGTAGGGCGGGAAGTTGTAGTGGTGCATGTAGCGGCGCTCCGCCTCGAGGGAGAGGTCGTCGATGCGCTGCCCCTCCTTCGCGGTGCCGAGCGTGAGCGAGGAGAGGATCTGCGTCTGGCCGCGGGTGAACAGGCCGGAGCCGTGCGCCCGCGGGTTGACGCCGACCTCGACCTCGATCGGCCGGATCTCCTCCGCCCCGCGCCCGTCCGGGCGACGCTTGTCGACCGCGATCTTCTGCCGGACGAGGTCCTTGTAGATCGACTCGCACGCCTTCTTGACGTACGACTTCGTCTGCGAGTCCTTCGCCGCCGGCAGCGGCTCGCCGGTCTCGGGGTCGCTCGAGGCGCTCCCGACGGGGAACGGCAGCTCGACCTCCTCGATGATCCGGTCGAACAGCAGCTGGCGCTTCGCGGACTTGAGCGCCTTCGAGTCCTGCTCCGCGTCGGTGAGCTCCCGCAGCTCGTCGCCGAACTGCTCGCGCACCGGTCCCTCGACCGCGACCGACCGCTGCTTCTCGAGCAGCGACGTGAGCGCCGACTTGACCTGCACCTGGCGCGTGATGTCGTCGTCCGTCGAGTCCATCGTGATCGCCGGCGCAAGCTCCGCGAGGAGCTCCTCGACGGCTGTCCCGGACTCGCGGATGCCGACCTGCTGGATGCGGTCCCAGATCGTATGGCCGTGGTCGCGCTCGATGTCCGCGGTGAGCTCGAGGTCGAGCCACTTGGCCTTGCCCGCCTGCCGGCGCAGCTCCTCCTGTGCCTCGCACAGCTTCACGATCTCCGCGTGCGCGATCTGCAGCGCCTCGAGGATCTGCTCCTCGGGAATCTCGTTCGCGCCGGCCTCGACCATCGTCAGCCCTTCCTTCGTACCGACGACGATCAGGTCGAGCTCTCCGTTGTCCGCGCTTTCGCGCAAGGTCGGGTTGACAGCCAGCTGGCCGTCGATCAGCCCGATCCGGACGGCGCCGACCGGGCCGAGGAACGGCAGCGGCGAGAGCATCAGCGCCGCGGAAGCACCGTTGATGCAGAGGATGTCGTGGGCCGTGACCATGTCCGCGCTGAGGACGGTGCAGATCACCTGCACCTCGTTGCGGAACCCCTTCGGCCAGAGCGGCCGGATCGGGCGGTCGATCATGCGTGCGGTGAGGATGGCGCGCTCGGTCGGGCGCCCCTCCCGCTTGAAGAAGCCGCCCGGAATCTTGCCGGCGGCGTACATCCGCTCCTCGACGTCGACGGTGAGCGGGAAGAAGTCTGCGCCCTCACGCGCCTCGGCGCGCCCCTGGGCGGTGGCGAGCACCATCGTCTCGCCTCCGCGGACGACGACAGCGCCGTCCGCCTGCTTCGCGAGATGGCCGGTTTCGAAGCTGATCTCCTGTGTCCCGATCTGGACGGAGACCTGCGCCCGGCGCTCGGTCGCGATACTCATAAATTGTCCTCCACTTTGCTTGTGGAGGGCGGGAGCTCGAGCCAGACCGGGTAGTTCGGGCTCGCTCGAACTTCCACCCTCCGTGTTCTTGGGAGCTAGCGGCGCAGGCCGAGCTCCTTGATGAGGGCGCGATAGCCCTCGAGGTCGTGCTTCTGCAGGTAGTTCAGGAAGCGGCGCCGCCGCCCGACGAGCTTGAGCAGCCCGCGGCGCGAGTAGTGGTCGTGCTTGTGGGTGCGTAGATGCTCGGTCAGCTCGTTGATCCGCTGGGTCAGCATCGCGATCTGCACCTGCGGCGAGCCCGTGTCGGCATCGCTGCGGCCGTGCTTCGTGATGATCTCCTGCTTCGCTTCCTTGGTCAGGGCCATGCCCTCTCCTTCCTGTCGCCTCCCGAGGCTCCGCCCGCGGCGCCAAGGAACGTTGCGCGAGCCGGGCCTGGGTCGCGGGTAGGGTAGCGCAAACCGGCATGGAGAGCCCGATTCCGCAGGAACACCTGGTCGAGCTCGTGCGCGAGGCGCAGGCGAGAACGAACGTGCCCGAAGCCGCCGTGGGTCTGCACGTTGACGGCCGGACGGCATTCGCCGGCGCGCACGAGCGGCCGTTCCGGATCGCGTCGGTCACGAAGTCGTTCACCGCGACCGCGATCTCGATCGCGGGCTTGCTGGACGACCGCCGCCGCGTGCTCCTCTCGCACACGGCCGGCTACCGCCCCGAGCGACCGGAGCCGTTGCCGCCCGAGTGCGCGGGGCTCTGGTCGTATTCGAACGCGGGCTACTGGGAGGCGGCGGCCGGCTTCGACGGCGACTACTCGGATGCGGTTCGCGAGCTCGTGCTCGAGCCGCTGGGCCTGCGTCACACCGGCTTCGAGACTCCGGAGGACGCGGTTCTGGGGATGCTGCCGGGCGACGTCGTCGCCGATCCCTCCTATCCGGTCGAGCGCAGGCCGAGCGGAGGCCTCTGGTCGACGGTCGGAGACCTCGTGGAGTACGGACTCGCCCATTGCGAGCCGGAGTGGGCGCATCTCCACGAGCCCGTCGCCGAGGCGCTCGGAGCTCGCTACGCGCTCGGCTGGTGGGTGCGGGACGGCGTCGTCGACCACGAGGGCTCGGTCGGCGGCTTTCAGTCGCTGCTGCTGCTCGTCCCGGACCGTCCGCTGGTCCTCGCGGTGCTCACGAACTCCTGGAAGGGGTCGGTACTGATCAACGAGGTCGTCGAGGAGCTTCGGCTCGTACCCGCATCGAGCGCGGCGCCCGTCGCCGACTCGGTGGACGGCACGTACGGACTGGAGGACTTCCAGGCGGTCGTGGACGGCGGCTCTGTCACGGAGAGCGAGCCGGACCCTCTGACGGGTGCCCGGATCGAGCGGCGCTACCCGCTCCGCTCCGACTCGGCGCTCATGTCGTGGCGGACCGATTTCCCGCGGCCCGGCGTCGCGCGGATCGGCTGGGTCGCGGTCCCGCGCACCTGACGCTCACGCCGGCCGCTCGGCTCCGCGCGTCTGCGCGACGTCGTCGCCGATCGCGGCGACGAGGTCGTCGAGCGAGTCGAAGCGGCGCTGCTCGCGGATCGGGCTCCAGAGCTCGACCACGAGCCGGTCGCCGTAGAGGTCGCCGTCGAAGTCGAGCACGTGCGCCTCGACACGGCGCTCGACCCCGTCGAAATGCGGGTTCGTGCCGATCGAGATCGCCGCACGGCGGTCGAGCGTCCAGCCCGCGTAAACGCCGTCGGGCGGGACGAGGAGCCCGTCGGGCACGTCGAGGTTCGCGGTCGGGAAGCCGAGCTCGCGGCCGCGACCGTCGCCGCGGACGACGATCCCCTCCACCTCCGGAGGACGCCCGAGGAGCGTGGCCGCCCGCTCGGTCTCGCCCGCGTGGACGAGCTCCCGGATGCGGCTCGACGAGACGTTCTCGACGAGCGGGACGCGGCGCACGTCGAAGCCGAGCCGCTCGAGGAGCGCGAGATCGCCTTCGCGGCCGCGCCCGAAGCGGAAGGTCTCTCCCGCGGCGACCGTCTCCGCGCCGACCCCGCGCAGCATCAGCCCGGCGAACTCGTCGGCGGAGAGCGCCGCGAGCTCCTCGTCGAAGCGGAGCACGAGAACGTCCTCGACGCCCGCGGCGGCGAGCAGCTCGAGCCGGCGTTCGAGCGTCGCGAGAAGCTCCACCTCGCCGCCGAGCACGGCCCGCGGGTGCGGGTCGAAGGTCACGACTCCCGTCCGCAGCCCGGCGCGGCGCGCGGCGTCGATCACCTGGACATGCCCGCGATGGACGCCGTCGAAGGTGCCGACGGCGACGGCGCGACGCGCCACGGGCAGCTCCGTCGGATCGCGGGCGACGTTCACGATCCCGCCGCGCGCGCGGCCTCGACGCGCTCCAGCACCTCGGCCGCCGACATGAGCCGCTCCGCGGTGAACGCCTCCGGTGCGACCGCGCCGTCGACCGAGAACGGCCCGACCGCCGTCCGGCGCAGGCTCGCGCAGTGCCCGCCGAGCGCAAGCGCGAGGGAGCGGATGTACGTGCCGGAGCTGACGCGGACGTCGAGCGTCACCGTCTCGCCCGTATACGCGATCACGTCGAGTGCGTGCACGGTCGACCGGCGCAGCGGCATCTCCACCTCGATCCCGCGTCGCGCGAGCCGGTACGCGCGCTCGCCGCCGATCTTGACCGCCGACGCAGCCGGGATCGGGAGCTCGATCTCACCGCGGAGGCCGTCTAGCCGCTCACGGAGCTCGTCTTCCCCCGGCGCTGCGCGGCGCTCGCCGGCCTCCCCCTCCGGATCCCCGGTCGACGTGCGGCACGTGAGATCGATCTCGGTCGTGTAGCGCTTGTCGAGGCCGACGAGCCGAGGCGTCAGCTTGGTCGCCCGCCCCGAGAGCAGAAGCAGGAGGCCGGTCGCGAAGGGGTCGAGCGTGCCGGCGTGGCCCGTCCGCGCGCCGGTCAACCGCCGGATCTGCGCGACGACCGCGAACGACGACGGGCCGCTCGGCTTGTCGACGAGCGCGACTCCCGCGGGCTCAAGCGCGCGAGGCGGCACGTTGGGCGAGGAAGCCTTCGCGGATCTGCTCGACGATCTCCTCCAGCGGCAGGTCCGTCGAGAACCCGGCGGCCTGGCGATGGCCGCCGCCCCCGAAGCGCCGCGCGATCGCCGAGACGTCGAGCTCGTCGATGCTCGAGCGGAGCGACCCCTTGTGCTTGTGCGCCGACTCGCTCAGTTGCTCGCGCACCAGCACCGCGAGCTCCGCTCCCTGGACGGCTCGCAGGTAGTCGATGATCCCCTCGGAGTACGGCTCCGCGGCGCCCGCCTCCGCGAAGTCGGAGCGCAGAAGGTGCGAGACGACGATCCGCCCGCCCTCGAGCACCTCGGCCCGGCCGAGCGCGCGCGCGAGCAGCTTCAGCTTCGCGAACTCGACCGATTCGTAGACCTGCTGGAAGACCGCGTGGATGTCCGCTCCGGCGTCGACCAGCTCCGCCGCGAGGCGAAGCGCCTTGGGCGTCGTGTTCGCGTACTGGAACCGGCCCGTGTCCGTGACGAGCGCGATGTAGAGCGGCTCGGCGAGCTCCGGCGTCAGCTCGACGCCGAGCTCCGCGAAGACGTCGCGCAGCACCTCCCCGGTCGACGAAGCGTCGGCGACGATGAGATTGACGTCCCCGAAACGCGTGTTGTCGTGATGGTGGTCGATGTCGAGGACGAGCGTCGCGCGGGGAACGGCATCCTGGTCGCCGATCCGCTCCGCCTTCGCGCAGTCGACTGCGAGGAGCACGCGCTCGCCCGCGTCCGCCGGCGCCTCGCGGACGAGCTCGTCGAGCGGCATGAAGGCGTACTCGCGCGGGAGCGGCGTCGCGCCGGGGAGATACATGACGGCGTCCTTGCCGAGCTGCCGCAGGGCGAGGGTCACGGCGAGCATCGACCCGAGGGCGTCGCCGTCCGGGTTCTCGTGGGTGACGACGAGGAAACGGTCGTGCCGCCGCAGCGCGTCCGCGATCGCCGTCAGGTCAGTCGTCTGCGTCATCGTCGTCCGGCGCGAGCTCGTCGATCAGTCGGGTCATGCGCACGCCGCGCTCGATCGTCGGATCGTACTCGAAGGTCAGCTGGGGAGTCCGTTTCAGCTTCAGCTCGCGGGCGAGCCGCGACTGGAGGACGCCGTGCGCGGCCTCGAGCCCGAGGAGGCTCGCCCGCTGCTTGCGGCCCGAGCCGAGCACGCTGACGAAGACCGTCGCGTGCCGGAGGTCGGGCGCCGTGTCGACGCCGGTGACAGTGACCAGGCCGATCCGCGGATCCTTCAGCTCGGGCAGCGCGTCGGCGAGAACCTGCCTCACCGATTCGTTGACCCGCCGCATGCGCTCGCTCATGACGGGGCAGGCTAGTGAATGACCTCGAGAACGAGCGGTCTCGGCTCCGGAGCGCCGGGGCCGATCTCGTAGGCGGCCAGCAGCGCCGCCTCGGCCTCGTCGGCGCCGGCCTCGTCACGCGCGTGGATCTCGGCGAGCGGCTCGCCCGCCTCGACCTGCCGTCCGCGCTTGCAGAGACAGACGACGCCGACCGCGTGATCGATCGGCTGGCCGGCGACCTCCCGCCCCGCGCCGAGCTCCATCGCTGCGATCGCGACCCTCCTCGCCCGCAGCTCGTGGACATGGCCGCTCGCCGGCGCAGCGACCAACCGGACGACGGGAGCCGTCGGCAGGCGGGCCGGATCGGGGTCGCCGCCCTGCGCCCGCACCCACCGCTCGTAGACAGCGAGCGCCGAGCCGTCCTCGAGCGCCGCCTCGGCACGTCGCCTCCCCTCGGCCTCGTCCACCCCGAGGTCCGAGAGGGCCAGGAGCTGCGCGGCCGCGTCGACGACGAGCTCGCGGAAGTCCTCCGGCCCGCCGCCGCTCACCGTCTCCCACGCCTCTCGCACCTCGAGCGCGTTCCCGACCGCGCGGCCGAGCGGCTGACCCATGTCCGTCAGCTCGCAGACGACGCCCATCCCCGCCTGCTCGCCGAGCGCGCGCATCGCCTGAGCGAGCTCGCGCGCGTCGTCCACCGTCTGCATGAACGCGCCCTCGCCGACCTTGACGTCCAGGACGACGGCGCTCGCGCCGGCCGCGATCTTCTTGGACATGATGCTCGCCGCGATGAGCGACACCTGGTCGATCGTCGCCGTCACGTCGCGCAGTCCGTAGAGCTTCTTGTCGGCCGGGACGAGATCGGCCGTCTGGCCGGCGACCGCGATCCCGATCTCCCGCGTCTGGTCGACGAGCTCGTCCGTCGTCAGCTCGACGCGGAAGCCGGGAATGGACTCGAGCTTGTCGAGCGTCCCGCCCGTGTGGCCGAGGCCGCGGCCGCTCATCTTCCCGAACGGGACGCCGCACGCGGCGACGACCGGCCCGACCGCGATCGTGACCTTGTCCCCCACGCCGCCGGTGGAATGCTTGTCGACGACGCGGCGCCCGAGCCGGGTGGCAAGTTCCAGCCGCTCGCCGCTCGCGACCATCGCGTCGGTCAGCGCGTACGTCTCGGCGGGGCTGAGGCCGCGGAACCACACGGCCATGAGGAAGGCCGCCGCCTGGTAGTCCGGCACCTCGTCGCGGACGTACGCGGCGACGAACTCGCGGAGCTCGCCGGCGGTGATCTCCTCGCCGTTCCGCTTCCGCTCGATCAGCTCGGCGGCGTGCATGCGCGCGAGCCTAGTCCTCCGGGTCGATCAGCACCCGCTCGGCGAGCGCGACCTCCCACTCCTGCCCGCGCAGCCAGCGTTCCGCCTCGTCGAGCAGGCGCTCGACCTCCCGGTGCTCGCGCGCGACGCACGCAGCCGTAATCCGCGCGCGCTGCCAGACGTCGTGGTGGTCGACCTCGGCGACCGACGCGCCGACGCGGTGCTGGAGCTGTGCCTTCGCCGAGCGCAGATGGCGGCGCTTGTCCTTGAGGGAGTGCGCCTCGGGGAAATGCAGCTCGCAGGTGAGGATCCCGACCCAGCCGCTCGCCACGGCGAAGGGCTAGGCAGCGGAGGACGGCGCCTCGTCGAGCGATGTCCGCTCGACCTCGCGCGTCTCGAAGATCTCGAGGACGTCGCCTTCCTTCACGTCGTTGAAGCCGTCGAGGAGAATGCCGCACTCGAAGCCCTCCGCAACCTCGCGGACGTCGTCCTTGAATCGCTTCAGCTGGGCGATCGTCGTCGTGTAGATCACGGCGCCGTCGCGGATCACCCGCACGCTCGCGTTGCGGCGGACGACCCCGTCCGTGACCATGCAGCCGGCGATCGTCCCGAGCCGCGAGACACGGAAGAGCGCCCGCACCTCGGCCTCGCCGATCGTGTCCTCCGTCTTGACGGCGGCGAGCTTGCCGACGAGCGCCTGCTCGATGTCCTCGGTGAGCTTGTAGATCACGTCGTACGTGCGGATCTCGACTCCCTCGCGGGCCGCGAGCTGGCGCGCCTCGGCGTTCGGGCGGACGTTGAAACCGACAATCAGGGCGTCGGACGCGGAGGCGAGCATGATGTCGTTCTGCGTGATCGCGCCCACTCCCTCGGCGATCACGTTGAGCCGCACCTCCGAGTGCTCGAACTTCGAGAGCTCCGAGACGACCGCCTCGACCGAGCCGACGACGTCGCCGCGGACGATGAGGTTCAGGTCGGAGACCTCGCCGGCCTGGAGCTGCTCGTACAGGCCCTCGAGCGAGACTCCCGTGTCCGGGCGCACAGCGGCGAGCTGCTCGCGGCGGAGCCGCTCCCCGCGCCGGTTCGCGAGCTCGCGGGCCTCGCGGTCGTTCGCGACGACGCGCGCGAGCTCACCCGCTCCCGGCGGCTTGTCGAAGCCGAGGATCTCGACCGGCTCGCCGGGGACCGCGCTCTCCTGCCGCTCGCCCTTGTAGTCGAACAGCGCCTTGACGCGGCCGTGCGCGTCGCCTGCGACGACGGCGTCCCCGACCTTGAGCGTGCCGCGCTGCACGAGCATCGTCGCGACCGGGCCGCGCCCCACGTCGAGCCGCGACTCGATGATCGGGCCGGAGGCCTCGGCGTTCGGGTTCGCCTTGAGCCCTTCGAGCTCGAGGTCGGCCACGAGTAGGACCTTCTCGAGCAGCTCGTCGAGGTTCTGCTGCGTCTTCGCGGAGACCTCTGCGAACTGCGTCTCGCCGCCCCAGTCCTCCGGCTGGAGGCCTTCCTGCGCGAGCTCGCCCTTCACGCGGTCGATGTTCGCGTCCGCAAGGTCGACCTTGTTCACGGCGACGACGATCGGCACCTCGGCAGCGCGCGCGTGCGCGATGGACTCCTTCGTCTGCGGCATCACGCCGTCGTCGGCGGCGACGACGAGGACGGCGATGTCGGTCACCTTCGCGCCGCGGGCGCGCATCGCGGTGAACGCCTCGTGGCCCGGCGTGTCGAGGAAGGTGATCTTCCTGCCGTCGACGTCGACCTGGTACGCGCCGATGTGCTGCGTGATGCCGCCGGCCTCGGTCGCGACGACGCGCGCGTTGCGGATCGCGTCGAGCAGCGTCGTCTTGCCGTGGTCGACGTGGCCCATGATCGTCACGACCGGCGGCCGCGCGAGAAGCGACTCCTCGGGGTCGTCGAACGCCTCCGGCTCCTCCTCCTCGTCCGCTGCGTGCTTGACGGTGATCTCGCGGCCGACCTCCGCCGCGATCAGCTCGACCTCCTCGTCGCTCAGCGACTGCGTCGCCGTGCGCATCTGGCCGAGCCCCATGAGGATCTTGATGATGTTCGGCATCGGCACGCCGAGCGCCTGCGAGAGGTCGCGGACGCTGACGCCGGACTCGACCGAGACCGGACCGGTGGGCGGCGGCGCGGGCGGGCGCGGCTCGCGGCGCTGGCTGTCCTGGCGCGCCTGCCGCTGCTCGCGGGAGGGACGGGCGCCGCCCTGGTCGATGACGACGCGGCGCCTGCGTCCACCGGCTCCGCCGCCGCCACGGGGGCGGAGCGGACGATTCGGTCTGTTGCCTCCGTTAGCCATCGGTCACACCAGTGTAAAGGCGGCGCAGCCCGGGCTCGATTCGCACCGGTTGTCGCAGGACACGCGCAAAGGTCCCGCGCTCGGACGCGTGCTCGAAGCACGCGAGGCTGCGGCACGTGTACGCGCCGCGGCCGGGTTCTGTCCGACCCTGGACGAGCATGCCGTCTCGAGCGGCGAAGCGAAGCAGCTCCCCTTGCGGCGCGCGCCGACCGCAGCCGGCGCATTGCCGCGTTGGCCGAGCGGCCGCTACTCCTCCTCCGCCTGCTCGACGGGGATCCCGGCGGGAACCTCCTCGGGCTCCACGACCTCAGCCTCCGGAGACACGAGCGGCTCCTCGGTTGACCCCGGCGTGACCTCTGCGTCGTCGGCGAGCTCGTCCTGCGTCTCCGCCTCCTCGGCTTCGGGTTGCGCAGGCGGGGCGCCGGCCACGTAGTCGCTGCCGCTGCCCTCGAGCGCCTGGTGCGCCGGGACGCCGCAGAAGCGCGAGCTGGGCAGCGCGGCGTTCGGGCACCTCTTGCCGTTGGCGAGGATCGCGGCGCAGCGGCCCGAGTAGTCCTCCGAGCCCTCCTCCCCGCCACCGCCGAACGCGGCGTCGGCCTCCGCCTGCGCGAACTCCGTGTCGCTCTGGATGTCGATCTTCCAGCCGGTCAGGCGCGCGGCGAGGCGGGCGTTCATGCCCTCCTTGCCGATCGCGAGCGCGAGCTGGTCGTCGGGGACGACGACCGTCGCCTCGCGCGCCTCGTCGTCGAGGTAGACCTCGCGGACGCGCGCCGGCGAGAGCGCCTTCGCGACGAACCGTGCCGGCTCCGGGTTCCACGGGATGATGTCGATCTTCTCGCCGCGGAGCTCCGAGACGACCATGCGCACGCGCGAGCCTCGCGGGCCGACGCAGGCGCCGACGGGGTCCACTCCCTGGGCGTGCGACTCGACCGCGATCTTCGACCGGTAGCCAGGCTCGCGGGCGACGCCGCGGATGTCGACGAGGCCGTCCGCGATCTCCGGCACCTCGAGCTCGAACAGCGTCTTGATCAGCTCGGGGTCGCGCCGGGAGAGGATCACCTGCGGGCCCTTGGTCCCCGAGCGCACCTCGGTGATCACGGCCTTGATCCGGGAGCCCTGCTCGTAGCGCTCGCCGTCGACCTGCTCGGAGCGCGGCAGCAGCGCCTCGACCTTGCCGAGGTCGACGAGGACGTTGTTGCGGTCGCCGGCCTGCTGGACGATGCCGGTCACGACCTCGGTCACACGGTCGATGTACTCGTCGTACATCATCCGGCGCTCTTCCTCGCGAATCCGCTGCAAAATGACCTGTTTTGCGGTCTGCGCGGCGATGCGGCCGAAGCCTTCCGGCGTGACGTCCTCGCGCTTGACGTCCTGCTCGGGCACGTCGGACCAGTCGATGTCGAGGTCGTCGTCCGAGATGAGCGTGTGCTGGCGCTCGCCGGTCTCCTCCTCGAGCCGCTCGAGCTCCTCGAGCTTGCGCTCGCGGGCGTCGTCGAGCAGCCGCTCCTCGATGTCGGGCGGCAGCTCGACCGAAAAGACGCGGAAGTCGCCGGTGTGGTCGTCCATCTCGACGGTGGCGTGACGCGACGCGCCGGGTGTCTTCTTGTAGGCGGCGAGGAGCGCGTCCTCGAGCGCCGAGACGAGCGCCCCTTCCTCGATTCCCTTGTCGCGCTCGATCTCGCGGACCGCTTCGATGATCTCCTGGCTCATGTCATGCTCCCCATCTAGTCGGAACTCGGGATCAGATTCGCTCGAACGATCTCGGCATACGGGATCTCGGTCTCAGCGCCGTCGGAGGCGGCCACCGTCACGCTCTCGTCGCCCACGGAGAGGACCTCTCCACGCAGCTTCCGCCCCGCGGTGCGGAGCTTGACGCGACGTCCCAGCGCCGCCTCGAAATGCTCTTGCCGGCGCAGCGGCCGGTCCAGGCCCGGTGAGGACACCTCGATCCCGTACTCCCGGAGGTAGTCGCGGAGGACGTCGGTTACGCGCTGGCAGAGGGCGTGGTCGACGCCGTCGGGATGGTCGACGTAGACGCACAAGCGGGACGGGGTGAGCAGCTCGACCGCGAGGACGTCCACGCCCGGCAGGTCGTGCTCGACCCGCGGCGCGATCTCCCCCTGCAGCTGGCGTTCCTTCTCGAGTGTCGTCGGCATCCCGTCTCGCGTCTGTCATAAAAAATGGGCCCGCAGGCCCATTTCTCCGAACCGGTGAAATGTGGTCGGACGAGTGTAGCAGCGTCGCTTTCTCAGTCGCGGACGGCCAGGTGGCCGTCGACCCGGACGAGACGTCCGTCCGCGACGAGCTCGTCCAGCAGCGCATCGTCCCACTGCCGGCGCCACGAGAACCAGCGGGCCGGCTCGCGCTCCGGAGCGACGACGGCCGCGCGGACGCCGGCGCAGACGAGGTCGCCGAACGCCCGCCGCGGGTCGCGCGCGCGGCCGGGCTCCGGATGCACCTGGTCCCAGCGGGCAAGGACGCTCGTGTGCCGGTGCGGGTCCTCGTAGACGATCGAGCGGGAGACGATCGCGCCGCAGCGCTCGAGCGGCGAGCGGAGGCTTTTCAGCTCCTTCGGCGACAGCGACAGCTCCGTCTGGAGATCGTCGAGCTCGGACGGGCCCGCCTCGCCGAGGTGTCGCAGCAGCCGCGCCCAGCCTTCGTCGGCCCCCTCCATCCGCGCGAGCTCGGCGCGGCAGATCGGGTCGAGAAGCGTGGCCACCTCCTCCGTGACGAGAAGGCTCTTGCCGAGGTGGATCCGGAGGATGAGGTACCCGCGGGCGCCGAGGAGGCCGAACCACGGGAACTTCGTCGCCGGCCACTGGCCGAAGCCGCGGCTCTCGCGTGCGCACGGCTCCTCGTGACACGCCTCGAAGAGGCTCGGCAGCGCCGAGTCCACGGTTCGCGTGAGAAGGCCGCGGTCGCGCAGGAACTCGTCGGCGTCGTCGAGCGTCTCGAGCGCGCGGTCCGGGGTGAGGCGACACTCGTGGGCGCGCCGCTCCTCGAGATCCTCGAGCGCCGTCATGCGTCGAGCACGATCGTGACGGGCCCGTCGTTCACGAGCTCGACCTCCATCCTCGCGCCGAAGACGCCGGTCTCGACCGGCACGCCGAGCGCGCGGAGCTCCGAGCAGAAGCGTTCGTAGAGGGGCTCGGCCTCTTCCGGTGGGGCCGCGTCGGCGAAGCTCGGCCGGTTCCCTCTCGCCGTGTCGGCGATGAGCGTGAACTGCGAGACGACGAGTGCCGCGCCGGCGACGTCGACGACCGACCGGTCGAAGCGCCCGGCGTCGTCCGGGAAGATCCGGAGCCGCGCGACCTTGCCTGCGAGGCGCGTCGCCTGCTCCTCCCCATCCCCGAGGGCGATGCCGAGGAGCACGCACAGCCCGCGCTCGATCCCGCCTCCCGGCGTGACTCGTGCCCGCGCGACGCGCTGCACGACGGCTCGCATGCCGCGACGCTAGTCCAGCTCGCGGATGCGTGCCCGGTACTGCTCCGAGCCCGGACGGAGCGAGCTCGCGAGCTTGTAGTGGGCGTTCGCCTCGCGGTCGCGCCCTTGCTTCTCGAGACAGCGCCCCAGCGCGTAGTGCGCGTAGTCGTTGACGGGCGAGAGCTCGAGCACCTTGCGGAACTCGGCCTCCGCCTCGCTCCAGCGCCGGATCCGGAAGTACGCGATGCCGAGCGCCTCGCGGATCGAGGCCTTGTCGGGCTCGCGCCGCTTCGCCTTCTCGAGCGCGACGGTGGCCTGGGCGGCCATCCCCGCTCGCAGGTGGCGACGGCCGCGCTGGAAGAGGCTGTAGGTCGACTCGCTCACGCGCTCCTGCTCCCGGCGATTTGCCTACCCGCTGAGCCGGCTGCGTCAACCGGCGGCGCCCGGCGGACGACCGAGCGGAGCGAGAAGACACCGCGCAGCCGTTCCCGCCGCGTGAGTCCGCGGCGCGCGGCGTCGAGGAGGTCGCGCAGCTCGCGTCGGGCCGTCCGGGCCGCGGCCGCCGCATCGTCCGTGCGCGCGAAGCGGGCCGCCGTCGCGGCGACGACGAACGGCTCGGGCCTCGCGCCGAACTCTTCGTGGACGAGCTCGCCGAGCTCGGCGAGCGTCGCGCTGTCCGGCACCTCGATGCGCTGGTCGAGGAGGAACGAGGCGAGCTCCTCCCGGCAGGCGCCGGCGACGCTGCGCGGATCGCGGCGGGCGCCTCGGGCTATGCGGAACGCGGCCTTCGTCAGGACGATGCCGCCGCCCGCGGCAACGAGAACGAGGAGCAGGACGAGCACCGGGCGCTCACGACCGCTGCTGCCGCCACTGCGGAGACGCACAGGCGGAGCCCCGGATCCTTGGCGGCGGAGCTGGACGCCGACTCCGTTCCGATCCGCGAGCTTCTGCTCGAACGACGACGTCCCGCGGCCAGTTGCCGCCACGTTGCTCGAGCCGGCCGGATAGGCGGGCGGAGGCACTCCCAGTACGTCCGCCCCGACCGGGACAGGCCGCGTCGCCGCCCCGGGCGAGGGCGGCGTCGGGTCGAACGGCAGCCACCCGTACCCCTTGAACCAGACCTCGACCCACGCGTGGGCCTCCCGGTCGGTGATGACGTATGCGTGCTTGCGCGCGTCGTACGTCCCGCCCGCGAAGCCGACGGCGACGCGCGACGGGATGCCGAGGTAGCGGAGCATGAGCGCCATCGCGCCGGCGAAGAACTGACAGTAGCCCCGGCGCGTCTGCGTGACGAAGCCGACGAGCGGCGGTCCGACCACGTCCGGATGGTTCGAATACGTGAAGTCGCCCGAGATGACGAACCACTGCTCGAGGCGCGCGACGGCGTCGTACGGCGTCCGCGCCTTCCCGGCCACCTCGCGGGCGAGTCTCGCGAGCGCGAGGTACTGGCGCGTCGGATTGCCGCCGAGCAGCGAGTCGATCGTGTCGAACCGGTGCGGAGCGCCGAAAGGCGGCACCCTCACGCCACGGCCGACGTCGAGCAGCCCCTCGTCGGAGAGGACGGCAGGGTAGTCCGGAGCCGAACGGCGCAGCCGCGCCCCGGTCGGCCGCGCCGTGTAGCTCCACGCGGTGTACTGGAAGCCGCGCGGCAGCCCCTGCTCGAGCGAGGCAAAGCCGGGCTCGGGCTGCACGAGCGGCGCCGGCCCCGCCGTGAAGCGGACGGGAATGCTGCCGCCGGCGAGCCTCGTGTCGGCAAGACCCTCGACCGTCACGGTCTCGCGCGTCTCGTTCTCCCGGCGGAGCGCCCTCGCAGGCTCGAGGGAGTCGGCCCTGCGGGGAAGGCCGATCGACCACGCGTCGGTCGTGAAGTCGTCGAGGACTGCCGCGCGCAGGTACGTCGGCTCGCGCGCGGACCGGACCTCGAGGACGTCCGTGGGGTGCGACCCCCAGCGAAGGCCCCCGTATTGCGCGTTCCAGACGAAGTCCACGCCGACAGGAGCTCCCGTCGCGGCGTGAGCGAGGTTCCACGTCTGCCAGTGCACGAGCCCGTGACGAGCCGCGGTCGCCGAGCCGACCGCCACCGCCCCCGCGGCGACGACGACGGTGGCCGGCAGCGCGAGCGCCGGCACGCGCCGCGATCCGAGTCCGGCGAGCACGACGAGCGCGGCGCCGAGGATGGCGGCGCCCATCGCGACCCCGTGCGACGGCCCGAGGAGCGTCGCCGGCCAGCCGGCGCCCACGAGGAGGGCCGTCGCGCTCCCCACCGGCTTCCGATCCGCCGCCAGCAGCGCGACGAGGAGCGAGAACGCGAAGATGCCCGACAGGACGAGGTTGCCCATCGCGAGATGGACGCGCGGGTCGAAGGGAAGGTGCGTACCGTAGAAGTCGGAGAGGCCGTTCCCGAAGCGCGTCCACAGCGTCGAGAGCGCATCCGCGAGCCCGAACCCGGAGCCGGGATCGGAGAGTCGCCACGGGACGAGGTCGACGCCGACCGCGATCCACGCGGCCGCGACCGTCGCCCCGATCGACGCGAAGAGGCGCAGGCGGCGTGATCTCGGGGCCGCTGCGGCGAGCGCGAGGGCGCAGAGGGCGAACGGCCGCCACAGCGGGGCGACCGGCTGCTCGAGCCGCAGCCAGGCGAGGACGATGACGACGAGCGCGGGAACGCATACCGCGGCCGTCCGCGTGGCGCTACGCATGCGCGAGCTCCTCCACTCTCGTGCCCATGAGCGCCGCGGCCAGATCGTCTCCCTCGCGCACCACCGCGACGGCCACCCCGGCTGCCTGGAGGCGGAGAAGCGCGGGCTCCGGGCGGGAGGCGCGTCCGGCGAAGCTCGCGGCCTCGACGTGGACGAGCGCGACCGCGCGGCGGGTGAGCACGCGCTCGAGCAGCCGGTTGACGAGCGCGGTCTCGATCCGTGACGTGACGACCACGAGCTCGAGCGAGCGCGCCGCGGGCCCGACGCCCGACTCGAGGAGCGCTGCCGCCGGCGCCCGTGCATCGGGCTCCGCCGCGGCGAGGAGCTCGAGCGCGCGGTGCCAGTCAGGACCGTCGGACGAGACGACCTGCGTCTCGCGGCCGGCGGTGTTGAGTGCGAGGAGACTGCGGCGTCCCCGCCGGATCTGCGCGAGCAGGATCGAGCCCGCCACGCGCACGGCTACGTCGAAGGACGAATTTGGCGGTGAGCCGGCCACGCAGGCCGGATCCCCGTCGAGCAGCACGGCGACCTGGTCGCGCGGCGAGTCCTCGAGCTCCTTCACCATCAGCGCGCCGCGCCGCGCAGTCGACGGCCAGTGCACCCGTCGCAGCGACTCTCCCTGCTGGTAGTCGCGGACGCTGTGCAGGTCGAAGCCGACGGGTCGCCTCAGCAGAAGCCTCCGGCCGTGCTCGACGCCGGCGCCGCCGTCGAAGAAGAGCCGCTCGAGCTCCGTGAGGCGCGGATAGACGACGAGCGCGTCCTGATCCTCGAGCGAGAGGCAGGTCTCGGCGAGGCCGAAGGGATCCGTGATCGCCAGGCGCACGGGCGAGAAGCGGTGACGTCCTCGCGGCACGTCACGCAGCCGGTAGGAGCCGGTATGGCGGCCGCGGCCGCGCGATCGCAGCTCGACCTCGTGCTCCCCGAGACGGCCGATGCTCTCGTGGGCGACGACGCTCGGCAGCGGCACCCCGGGCTCGCGCTCGAGGACGATGTCCACGCCGACATCGCCTCGCTCGAACAGGTCCTCGTGCGGCCATTGCCGGCGGACGTGCGGCTGCCGAAGCGTGATCCGCACCCAGGCGACGGCGAGCGGGACGACGATGACGAGACCGGCCGCGACCGGGTAGAGCGCCGGCGAGCCGAAGACGACGGCGGCAATCCAGCAGACGGCGCCGAGCCCGAGCACCGCCCGACCCCGGGCGGTCATCAGACGGGAACCGGCGTGCGTCCGAGTGCGTCGGCGACGAGCTCCTCCGGGCCGAGCGCGGCGGAGCGAGCCTCCGGGGCGAGGATCAGCCGGTGGGCGAGCACCGGGACGGCCACGGCCTTGACGTCGTCGGGCACGACGTAGTCCCGGCCCTCGGCGAGTGCGCGCGCTTTCGCCACGCGAAGCAGCGCGATCCCCGCACGCGGGCTCGCGCCGAGGTAGAGACGCGAGTCGCTGCGGGTCTGGCGCAGGAGCGCGACGACGTAGCGGCCGAGGCTCTCCTCGACGTAGATCCCACGCGCCGCCTCGACGAGCCGCAGGACGTCCGCGGCGTCCGCGACCGGCGGAAGCGAGTCGAGCGGAGGCCCACTGGCACCGGAGGCACCAGGGTCTCTCCGCTGGGCGCCGCCGGCTTTGCCGGCGGCGCTTCCAGCACCCCAGCTCGTCTGTTCGTCGAGCATCCGCGCCTCCTCGGCGAGTGGCGGATAGCCGAGCGAGACGCGCATCGTGAAGCGGTCGAGCTGCGCCTCGGGCAGCGGGTACGTCCCCTCGTACTCGATGGGGTTCTGCGTGGCCATGACCATGAACGGCGGCTCCAGCGGGTACGTGACCCCGTCGACCGACACCTGCCGCTCCTCCATGCACTCGAGCAGCGCGGCCTGGGTCTTCGGCGAGGCGCGGTTCACCTCGTCAACGAGCAGGAGGTTCGCGAAGACCGGGCCGGGCCGGAACTCGAACTCGTTCCGCTGCTGGTTGAAGACGTTGACCCCGGTCACGTCCGACGGCAGGAGGTCCGGCGTGAACTGGAGCCGGGTGAAGCGGCAGTCGAGCGAGCGGGCGAGCGCCTTCGCGAGCATCGTCTTCCCGACTCCGGGGAAGTCCTCGACGATCGCGTGGCCCTCGGCAACGAGGCAGAGGACGACGAGGCGCAGCGTCTCGTCCGGCGCGTGCACGACCCGGGCGAGGTTCTCGACGATCGTCGAGATCTGTCCGCTCGGGGCCGGTTCGATTGCGCGCTCAGCCATTCCGGATCAGGTGCTCCACCTCGTCGAGGATCGCCCCTGCTATCTCCTCCTTCGGTGCCTTCGCAACCGCCCGCTCACCGGATCCCGTGAGCAGCGTCACCTCGTTCTCGGCCGCGTCGAAGCCGATGTCCGGGCGCGAGACGTCGTTGAGGACGAAGAGGTCGGCGCCCTTTCGCGCCAGCTTCTCTCGCGCGCGCTCGAGACCCGCCTCGCCCGTCTCCGCGGCGAAGCCGACGAGGAGCTGGCCGTCGCGCCGGCCGGCGCCGAGCGCCGCGAGCACGTCGGCGGTCGGCTCGAGCTCGAGCGCCCACGCCGCCGTGTCCTTCGGCCGCTTCACGGCGAGCGCCTCCGCGGGCCGGTAGTCCGCGACAGCGGCCGCCATCACGACGACGTCCGCCTCGGCCGCGCGGGCGAGCGCCTCGCGCTCGAGGTCGGCTGCGGTCGGCGTCTCCACGAGCTCGACTCCGGCAGGAACGGGCACCGCGAGGTTGGCCGCGAGCAGTGTGACCTCGGCGCCGCGCCGGCGCGCCTCGGCGGCGAGTGCGACGCCCATCCGGCCGGAGGAGCGATTCCCCACGTAGCGGACGGCGTCGAGCGGCTCGCGGGTGCCGCCGGCCGAGACGAGGACGCGCTTCCCGCGCAGCGGGCCGCTGCCGTGCAGAAGCTCGAGCGCGGCGCGGAGGATCTCGTCCGGCTCCGCCATCCGCCCCACTCCGAGCTCTCCTTCCGCCGTCTCGCCCTCGTCCGGCCCGACGAGGACGACTCCGCGGGCGCGCAGAGTCTCCGCGTTCGCCCGCGTCGCGGGGTGCGACCACATCCGCGGGTTCATCGCCGGCGCGACGAGCACCGGGCCGCGATGCGCGAGGGCGGCCTCGGTGAGAACGTTGTCGGCGAGCCCGTACGCGAGCTTCGCGAGCGTGTTCGCCGTGCAGGGCGCGACGACGAGGAGGTCGGCGCGCGTGAGGTGGAGATAGACGTCGTCGCCGGGCGGACGCCGCGCAAGGGCGCGAAACGTCTCGGCCGCGACGAAGCGCTCCGCGCCGGGCGTGACGAGGGGCACGACGTCGTGACCCTCCCTGACGAGCAGACGGCACAGCTCGCACGCCTTGTAGGCGGCGATGCCGCCCGTCACCCCGAGGAGGACGCGAGACATGCCGAAATCATGCCTACGCGCCGCGAGAACGGCTGACGCGCGGCTAGGCGGTGTAGTCGTACTTGAGCATGCTCTGGGAGACTTCCTCCAGGGCCATGGTCAAGTAGTTCTTCGACCGGCTCTCGACGAGCGGCGGCAGATTGTCGCCGAAGGTGCCCTCGCCGAGCTGGTGGTGGTAGTTGTTGATCTGCCGGGCGCGCTTCGCCGCCACGATCACGAGGGCGTAGCGCGAGTCCACGTTCTGCAGCAGGTCGTCGACACGAGGTTCGATCATCGCCGCGGCATGGTAGCTGCCGGCGCAAGGAGCGGACGGACGATGCGCGTCAGCTCCACCACCGCGCGCTCGAGGTCGTCGTTCTCGATCACGTGGTCGAACCGGTCCGCCACCTGCAGCTGCTCTCGCGCGACGGCGAGACGCTCATGGATCTCGCCGGCGCTCTCGGTCGCGCGCTCGCGCAGGCGCCGCTCGAGCTCCTCTGCCCGCGCGGTGACGAAGATCGTGACGGCGCCGGGCACGCGGTCGGCGACCTTGAGCGCTCCCTCCGTCTCCAGCTCGAGGACGCAGACGCGGCTCGCGGCCGCGACGCGCTCGATCTCGGAGTAGAGCGTCCCTGATCGCTGGCCCCAGGGAAAGACGTGGTACTCGAGGAACTCGTCGGCCCCGAGCCGGCGGTCGAACTCCTCCGGCGAGATGAAGTAGTAGTGGACGCCGTCGACCTCGCCCGGCCGCTGGGGGCGCGTCGTCGCGGACACGGCGAGCTCGAGCTGCGGAAACTCGCCCAGCAGCCGCCTGATGAGCGTTCCCTTGCCGGCGCCGGACTGGCCCGTGATGACGACGACGGGCAGCTTGCCGCTCCTAGCGGTTGAAGAGGCCAATCAGCTCGGCCCGCTGCCGGTCGGAGAGACCGCCCACCGTCTTCGACTGGCTGATGCGGCAGGTGTTGAGGAATCGCGCGGCCTTCACGCGCCCGAACTTCGGCACCGCCATGAGGATGTCGATGACCTTCGCGGTCGAGACGTACTCGGGCGGGTTACCGAGGATCTGCTCGATCCGGACCTTGCCTTCCTTCAGGTCCTTCTTCAGCTTCGCGCGCCTGACGCGGACGTCGTTCGCTCGCTTGAGGGCGTCCATCCGCTGGTCGAGGGAACGAAGCGGAGCGTGCGCCTGCGTCTTGGTCGGACTCACGGCCGGCCGATCTTACCAATGCGCCCGCGAGCTTCAAGCCGGGACTTTTCGCTGGGTTTCCGGGCTTTTTCGCAGGCCCGCCGCGTCTTCAGGATTGACAACACCGGCGTCCGCGCACGCCGCCGTGAGCTCTGTGCGGACGCGGCCCGGCGCTCCGGGGTCGGCGAAGAGCACGGTTCCGAGGGCCACGTCGGAGGCGCCGCAGGCCGCGAACTCGAGCGCGTCGCGACCGGACTCGATGCCGCCCATCCCGACGATCGGCAGTCCCGTGGCCTCGCCGCAGACGGTGACGGCATGGAGCGCGACCGGCTTCAGCGCCGGGCCGGAGAGACCGCCGCTCCCGCGCGCGAGCGCCGGCCGGAGCCTCAGGTCGAGGGCGACTCCGCGCAGCGTGTTGATGAGCGAGAGCCCGTCCGCGCCGGCCGCCGCGACAGCCGAGGCCACCTCGGCGACGTCGGGGTGCGCGGCGGAGAGCTTGGCATAGAGCGGGAGCCCGGTCGCCCGCCGGCAGGCGGCGACGATCTCCGCGGCGGAGTCGGCCGCCTCGTCGACGTTCGGGCACGAGAGGTTGAGCTCGATCGCCTCGATGTCCTCCAGGTTCGAGCACGTCTCCGCGTAGTCGTCCGCGCAGAAGCCGCCGACGCTGACCCAGAGCGGCGGCCCGAGCTCGCGCAGCCGCGGCAGGTGCTCCGCGAGGAACCGCTCGCGCCCCGGGTTCGCGAGCCCGATGGCGTTGAGCATCCCGTGCGCGGTCTCCGCGATGCGGGGCGGCGCGCTCCCCTCGCGCGACAGCGGGGTGACGGTCTTCGTCACGAACGCGTCGAGCTCCCGCGCGACCTCCGGCGCCGCGAGCGCGTCGAGGCAGCCGCTGGCGTTGAGGATCCTCATCGGGACACGGCCCCCGCAGACTCGGCCGGTACCAGGTACCGGACATGTCCGTTCAGGCGGTGTGCGTCGAGCACCGGGCCTTCGAGGCAGAGGCGCTTCAGCGCGGCGTCGATCTCGACGACGCAGCCGTAGCACGCCCCGTAGCCGCACGCCATCGGTGCCTCCCACGCGAGCTGCGCGGTCGGGCACAGCGCGGCCACTGCGTGGAGCATCGGCTCCGGCCCGCACGCCATCACGTCGAAGCCCGGCCCGATCAGTTCGGTCACCAGGACAGGATCGACGGCGACCTCCGCGCCGGGCAGGAGCGCGGCCGCCTCGGCGTGCTCTTCCGTCCGGAAGCCGAGTACGACCGGCGGCGAGCCGCCGAGCTTTTCGGCGAGGTACGGCAGCGGCGCGATGCCGATCCCTCCGCCAACGAGGAGCGGCCGGTCGACGTCGAGCCGATAGCCGCAGCCGAGTGGGCCGAGCACGGCGATCTCGTCCCCGATGCCGAGTCCGCAGAGAGCCTCTGTCCCGGGCCCGATCGGGTCGACGAGGAAGGCGAGCTCGCCGGGCGGCGCAAGGCAGAGCGAGAACGGCCGTGGCAGCAACCGACCGGGCGCCTCGAGCATGAAGAACTGCCCCGGATTCCCCGGATCGAGGCCGCCGCGCTCGAGCCGCAGCAGCGTGTACGGCCCGACCCGCTCGGAGCCCGTGACCCTATGCGTACTGGGCGATGCCGAGCTCGGCATCGATCCGCTCCTGCAGTGAGAGGGCCTGGTCGGCGCGCGCCGTCGCGATCGCGTGCACGGCGGCCGCCGCGCCCGAGAGGGTCGTGATGCAGGGAACGCGCCGCACCATCGCGGCCTCGCGGATCGCGTAGCCGTCCGAGCGCGCGTTGCGCCCCTCGGGCGTGTTGATGACGAGGTCGCAGCGGCCGCGCCGGATGAGGTCGACGACCGTCGGCTCGCCGTCCCTCGCCTCGCTCAGCTTCCGCACCGGCTCGACCGCGATGCCGGCCGCGGCGAGCGTCGCGGCGGTTCCCTCCGTCGCGTACAGCTCGAAGCCGAGACCGACGAGCGTCGCCGCGATCGGCACCGCCTGCTGGTGATCCGGCTCACGGATCGAGATGAAGACGGAACCGGAGCGCGGCAGCCTCCGGCCCGCGGCCCGTTCCGCCTTGTCGAGCGCGGTCGAGAGGTCGGCGGCGCTCGCCATCACCTCGCCCGTCGAGCGCATCTCGGGACCGAGGACGGGGTCGCTGCCGGGGAAGCGCGCGAACGGCAGCACGGCGGCCTTGACGCTCCATTGCCGCGGCGGCCGCTCCGGCGGCAGCCCGAGCTCCGGGATCGTGGCCCCGACCGCGAGACGGCACGCCGCCTTGACGAGCTCGACACCCGTCGCCTTGCTCACGAACGGCACCGTCCGCGACGCGCGCGGATTCGCCTCGATCACGTACACCTCGCCGTCCCCCGTCACCGCGAGCTGCACGTTGAGGAGCCCCACCGCGCCGAGGGCTCGCCCGAGGATCCGCACGATGTGCGCAATCTCCTGCCCCTGCGCGAAGCTGAGACTCAGCGCCGGCAGGACGCAGGCGGAGTCGCCGGAGTGGATGCCCGCCTCCTCGACGTGCTGCATGACGGCGGCGACGTAGGTGTCCGCGCCGTCGCAGAGCGCGTCGACGTCCACCTCGACCGCATGCTCGACGAAGCGGTCCACGAGGATCCGCTCGAACGGAGGCATGTCCCGGACATCGTCCGCCGTGTAGCAGACGCGCATCGCGCGGCCCCCGAGGACGTACGACGGCCGCACGAGCACCGGATAGCCGATCCGTTCCGCGATCTCGACCGCCTCGTCGGGAGAGGACGCGATCCCCCACTCCGGCGAGCGGAGCCCGTGCGCGAGGAGGAGACCGGCGAAGCGCTCCCGGTCCTCGGCGAGGTCGACGGCGTCGAACGGCGTGCCGAGGATCCGGTAGCCCGCCTCCTCGATCGCCCGCGCCAGCTTGAGCGGCGTCTGGCCACCGAACTGGATCACGACGCCGTCGGGCTTCTCCCGCTCGCAGATCGCGAGCACCGACTCGGTGTCGAGCGGCTCGAAGTAGAGCCGGTCGGAGGTGTCGTAGTCGGTGGAGACCGTCTCCGGGTTGCAGTTGACCATGACCGCGTCGTAGCCGAGCTCGCGGTAGGTCGTCACGGCGTGGACGCAGCAGTAGTCGAACTCGATGCCCTGCCCGATCCGGTTCGGGCCCGAGCCGAGGATGACGACGCGCGGACGCTCGCCCTTCGGCGGCGCCTCATCTGCCTCGCCCCAGGTGGAGTAGTAGTAGTTCGAAGCGGCCTCGACCTCGCCGGCGCACGAGTCGACGCGGCGATACACCGGACGGACGCCGCAGTCGCGGCGTCGCTGCCGCGCCGCTGCCTCGCTCGTGCCCGCGGCGGCGGCGATCGCGGCGTCCGAGAGCCCGAGCCGCTTCAGCCGGAGCCAGTCGCCCGCGCGGAGCGCGTCGACGTCCCCGACGCCGGCGAGCACGGCGCCGATCTCGGCGAACTCCCGCCGGAAGAACGGGTGCACGTCCTCCGGGACGTCGAGCAGCGCCTGCCACGGCGTCGCCGCGCCGGTGTCGAGCTCGCGCGAGCGGAACGCCTTGAGGAAGGCCTCGGCGAAGGTGCGGCCGATCCCCATCGTCTCCCCGACCGACTTCATCTGGGTGCCGAGCGTCCGGTCGGCGCCCGGGAACTTCTCGAAGGCGAAGCGCGGGAACTTGACGACGACGTAGTCGAGGGTCGGCTCGAAGCTCGCCGGCGTCGTCCCGGTCAGGTCGTTCGGGATCTCGTCGAGCGTGTAGCCGACGGCGAGCCGCGCCGCGACCTTCGCGATCGGGTAGCCGGTCGCCTTCGAGGCGAGCGCGGAGGAGCGCGAGACGCGCGGGTTCATCTCGATCACGCGGACGTCGCCGGTCTCGCGGCTGCGGGCGAACTGGATGTTCGAGCCGCCGGTGTCGACGCCGACCGCGCGGATCACCGCCGCGGCCGCGTCGCGCAGCTCCTGGTACGCCTCGTCGGGAAGCGTCATCTGCGGCGCGACGGTGACCGAGTCTCCGGTGTGGACGCCCATCGGGTCGAGGTTCTCGATCGAGCAGACGATGACGACGTTGTCGATCCTGTCGCGTACGACCTCGAGCTCGAACTCGTCCCACCCGCGCACCGATTCCTCGACGAGCACCTGGCCGATCGGGGATTCTGCGAGGCCGCGCTCGACCTGGCGGTAGAGCTCGTCCTCCGTCGAGGCGAAGCCGCCGCCGTGGCCGCCGAGCGTGAAGGCGGGCCGGACGACCGCGGGGACCATCAGCCCTTTGACCTCGTCGAGCGAGGTGACGATCGCCGACGCCGGCACCTTGAGCCCGCACGACTCGACCGCCTCCTTGAACTTGAGGCGGTCCTCGGCGCGCTCGATCGCCTCGAGACGCGCGCCGATCAGCTCGATCCCGAGCTCGTCGAGGACACCCGCGTTCGCGAGCTCGCGCGCGAGGTTGAGCGCGGTCTGGCCGCCCATCGTCGGCAGGAGCGCGTCCGGCCGCTCGAGGCGGAGCACCTCGGCGACGGACTCGACGTCGAGCGGCTCGAGGTAGGTGCGGTCCGCGAAGCCGGGGTCGGTCATGATCGTCGCCGGGTTCGAGTTGACGACGATCGTGCGGAAGCCGTCTTCGCGCAGCACCTTGAGGGCCTGGCAGCCGGCGTAGTCGAACTCGGCCGCCTGGCCGATCACGATCGGCCCAGAGCCGACGATGCAGATGCTCTCGAGGTCGGTGCGCCTAGGCACGGGCGACCTCCTCCACCCACGCTTCGAGCAGCGGCCACGCGTCGTGCGGGCCGGGCCCTGCCTCGGGATGGAACTGGAGCGAGCGAGCGCGCAGCTCGGGGAGGTCGAGGCCCTCGACCGTCCCGTCGTACAGCGAGACGTGCGACACCTCCGCGGCCTCGCTCGGCCGCACCGCGAAGCCGTGGTTCTGGCTCGTGACGAGGACCCTCCCGGCAGCCCGCTCGAGCACCGGGTGGTTCGCGCCGCGATGGCCGAACGGCAGCTTGTACGTCTCGTGGCCGGTCGCGCGCGCGATCAGCTGGTGGCCGAGACAGATGCCGAGGACGTGCGTCCGGCCGAGCAGCTCCCGCACCGTCTCCGTCTGGGACTCGAGTGGCTCCGGGTCGCCCGGCCCCGGCGAGAGGAGGACGCCGTCGTACTCAGCGAGCTCGTCCGCGGGCGTGTCGTGCGGATGGACGGTCACCGCCGCTCCCGCCTTCGCGAGCCGCCGCAGCACCGAGTTCTTCACGCCGTAGTCGACGACGCCCACCCGGACGCGTCCCTCCTCGGCGAAGACGTACGACTCACTCGTGGAGACGCCCTCGACGAGCGCGCGCCCGAGCATCGGCGGCTGCGTCGCCGCGAGCTCGACCGCCTCCTCGGTCGCGAGGCCGGAGGCGACCGCGACTGCCGGCGCCGAGCCGGCGTCGCGCAGGTGGAGGACGAGGCTGCGCGTATCGATTCCCGTGAGGGCGACGACGCCGCGGTCGCGCAGCCAGCCGGTCCACTCCGGGCCGCGCGCCTCGCGCATCAGCACGGCGCGCGCATGTGTCCGGGCCGACTCGCTGCGCTCGTCCGTCACGCCGTAGTTGCCGACCATCGGCGCCGTGAAGCAGATGAGCTGGTCCTCGAAGCTCGGGTCGGTGACGGCCTCCTGGTAGCCAGACATGCCGGTCGTGAAGACAGCCTCGCCGAGCGCGTGGCCGTCCGCGCCGACCGACTCGCCTGGCCAGATCGTCCCGTCGGCGAGCGCGAGATAGCTCATTCGAACGCCACCTTTCCGCCCGCGAGCGTCATTTGCACCGCTCCGGTGAGCGTCGAGCCGAGCAGCCAGGAGTTGCCCGACCGCGAGCGGAAGGGCTGCTCGCCAACCGTCCATTCGCGCTCGAGGTCGAGGAGGACGAGGTTCGCGCAGGCCCCGCCGGCGACGCGCGGCCGCTCGAGCCCGAAGATCCGCGCCGGCCCCGCCGACATCCGCTCGAGCAGCGTCTCGAGGGACAGCAGGCCCGGCCCGACGAGATGCGTGTAGAGCGCCGCGAACGCCGTCTCGAGGCCGGTGACCCCGAACGGCGCCGCCTCGAACGGCACGTCCTTCTCGTGCGCGGCGTGCGGCGCGTGGTCGGTCGCGATCGCCTCGATCGTCCCGTCCCGCAGCGCGTCGAGGAGCGTGAGCCGGTCCTGCTCGGCCCGCAGCGGCGGGTTCATCTTCACGTTCGGATCGAGCGAGCGCACCGCGTCGTCGGTGAGGACGAGATGGTGCGGCGTCGCCTCGCCGCTTGCGGCGACCCCGGCCTCCCGAGCCCGCCGTAGTGCCTCGACCGACGCGGCCGCCGAGAGATGGAGGACGTGGACGCGCCCGCGCTCGTAGCCGGCGAGCGCGAGGTCGCGCTCGACCGCGACGGACTCCGCCACCGAGGGATAGCCGGCGAACCCGAGCTCGGCCGCGACTCGTCCCTCGTGGACGTGACCGCCACGGGAGAGCGTCGGCTCCTCGCAGTGAAGCGCGAGCGCCCGGTCGGTGCTCGAGGCGTACTGGAGCGCCCGCCGCATCAGCCCGGCGGAGGCGACCGGAACGCCGTCGTCGGAGAAGGCGACCGCACCGGTGTCGGCGAGCTCGCCCATCTCGGTCAGCTCCTCCCCGCGCTGGCCCCGCGTGATCGCGGCGAGGAACCCGACCGGCACCTCGGCCTCGCGGCGCGCGGCATCGACCAGCGCACCGAGCGTCGCGGCCGAGTCGACGACCGGATCGGTGTTCGGCATCGCGAGGATCGCGCAGTAGCCGCCGGCGGCGGCAGCGGCCGTCCCGCTCGCGAGAGTCTCCTCGTCCTCGCGACCCGGCGTGCGGAGATGGACATGCGGGTCGACGAGGGCCGGTGCGAGAACGAGACCCTCGGCCGCGACCACCCGGTGCTCGTTCGCGTCGACCCGCTCCGCGACCTCGGCGATCGTCCCGTCGTCGATCCGCACCTCGAGGCGCGCGTCGATTCCCTCCGCGGGATCGAGCACGCGGGCTCCTCGGATGACGACGTTCGCGCCGGGGAGATCCTTCTGCCAGAGCATCACGCCACCTCCGCCGCAGCGAGCGCCTGCACGCCGACCGGGCCGCCGGTGAGCACGTCGTAGAGGACGGCCATCCGGACGACGAGCCCGGAGCGGACCTGCCTCGTGATCAGGGAGTCGGGCGAGTCGGCGACGCGCGGGTCGATCTCGACGCCGCGGTTCATCGGCCCCGGGTGCATGACCTTCTGCCCCGGCCGGAGCCGCTCGGGCGTGATCCCCCAGCGCGCGGTGTACTCGCGCAGGCTCGGGACGAAGTTCGCGCCCGGCTCCATGCGCTCGTTCTGCATCCGAAGCACGTAGACGACGTCGGCGTCGCGGATAGCCTCGATGTCCGTGGTGGCCTCCGCCGGCAGCTCGCGCGGCAGCAGGGCGGGCGGGCCGACGAGCGTCGCGCGGACACCGACGAGCGCGAAGGCCTGCAGCAGCGACCGCGCGACGCGCGAGTGCAGGACGTCGCCGACGATCGCGACGTGCACGCCTTCGAGCTCCCCGAGCTCCTCGCGGAGCGTGTAGAGGTCGAGCAGCGCCTGCGTCGGATGCTGGTGCTTCCCGTCGCCGGCGTTCACGACGTGCGCGTCGGTCACCTGCGCGACGAGCTGCGGCGACCCGATCTGCGGGTGCCGGATCACGATCACGTCCGGGTCGTACGCGCCGAGAGTGAGCGCCGTGTCCTTGAGCGACTCGCCCTTGTCCACCGACGAGCCCGTGGACTTGACCGTGAGCGTGTCGGCCGAGAGCCGCTTCGCGGCGAGCTCGAACGAGGACGAGGTGCGCGTCGAGGACTCGTAGAAGAGGTTGACGACGAGGTGCCCCTTGAGCGTCGGCAGCTTCTTCACGTGCCGCTCGAGGGAGGCGGCGAACGTGCGCGCGATGCCGAGCAGCCGGTCCACGTCGTCGCGCGTCAGGTCGGCGACCGAGAGGAGGTGGCGCTTCGGCGGCGTCGTCGGCGGCCTCAGGTCGTCGGTGACGAGACGGATCATCTGCTCTCCTCCCCACCGTCGAAGACGGCGGTGTCTTCCGGCCGGGCGCCGTCGGCGCTTCCAGCCATTCTCCGGACGAGCAGGACGGCGTCGAGCTCGTCCACCTCGACGAGCTGCACCTGGATCCGCTCGCCGCGGGCGGTGGGCAGGTTCTTGCCGACGTAGTCCGGGCGGATCGGCAGCTCGCGGTGACCGCGGTCGACGACGACCGCGAGCTGGACGCGCGCCGGCCGGCCGTAGTCGAAGAGGGCCTCGATCGCGGCGCGGATCGTGCGGCCGGTGTAGAGGACGTCGTCGACGAGAACGACGGTGCGTCCGTCGACCGGGAAGTCGAGCTGCGTCGCGCGGACGACGGGCTGCGGCGCCAGCGGCGCGCCCCCTCCGCGAACCGTCACGTCGTCGCGGTGAAACGTGATGTCGACGGCACCGAGCGCGGGCGCGACTCCGGCGCGCTCCTCGATCAGGCGAGCGAGCCGCCGCGCGAGCGGGACGCCACGCGTCTGGATCCCGACGAGCGCGACCTCGCCGACTTCGGGGTTGCCCTCGATGATCTCGTGGGCGATTCTCGAAAGGGTCCTCCCCAGCTCGTCGGCGTCGAGGAGGATCTTCCCCTGTACGGGGGCGTGCGCGTTCATCCGACTCCTTTCCGGCCTCGCTGGACCGGCTTAAAGGGGTGTGCCGCAGGGACAGTACCTGTCCCTGCGGATAGACGGAACTGCGCGGGCCCGAGATTGCGATCTCGGGCCCGCATCGTGCTGTTTTGGTTTTGGGTCGCTTCTCGGCGGGGGGTTGGTTTTGTGCGCTCGCGCGCGGCAGAGGACGGCACGAGCGCAGTCCGGCCTGCGGCTAAGTCACCGTACGAGCGGTTCGAACCCACGCGCCGCGACAGAACAACCGGCGTGAATCGCGCCCACCCCCGTGTCCCCTCAGCACGAAGCGCGCCCGAGATCGCAATCTCGTGCGCGCGGAGTTCCTTATCCCAGCGAGCGGGTGCGCGGCACCCGCTCGCTAGAGTCCACGAGTGGACGAGGAGCTGCTCGATCGGTACGCCGACCTCATCGTCGGCTTCGGGGCGAACGTGCAGCCCGACCAGGTGGTCGCGGTCGAGGCGTCGGTCGAGGCGGCGCCGCTCGTGCGGAGGCTCGCCCGCCGCGCGTACGAGCGCGGGGCGCGGTACGTGGACGTCGTCTACTTCGACCCCCAGGTGAAGCGGATCCGGATCGAGTCCGCACCCGACGACTCGCTCGAGTGGGTGCCGCCGTGGCTCGGCCGTCGCATGCTCGACCTTGGCGAGCTCGACGCGGCGCGGATCGTCCTCACGCCGTTCGTCCCGCCCGGCCTGCTCGAGGGGCTCGACGCCGTGCGGGCGGGCCGCGACCAGCTGCCCACGGTCCGCGAGCTGTTCAAGGTGCTCGACGACCGGTCGGTCGCGTGGACCGTCTCGCCGTTCCCGACGGAGGCGTGGGCGAGCCGTGTCTTCCCCGAGCTCGGGCCGGCGCAGGCCGTCGACGCGCTCTGGCGTGACCTCGAGCATGTCTGCCGGCTGGACGAGCCCGACCCGGTCGACGCCTGGAAGCAGCGGATCGACGAGATCTGGCAGAACGCCTCCCGTCTGGACGAGCTCGACCTCGATGCGCTGCGGTTCGTCGGCCCCGGGACCGATCTGACCGTGGGACTCCTTCCCAGCTCGCGTTTCGCGAAGGAGGGCGGCGGAGCCACGACGCGCACGGGCATCCACCACGTGCCGAACCTCCCGACGGAGGAGCTCTTCACCACACCCGACCCTGACCGGACGGAGGGCGTCGTCGCCTCGACGAAGCCGCTCGACGTCGGTGGGTCGCTCGTCACCGGCCTGCGTGTCCGTTTCGACCGGGGGCGCGCCGTCGAGATCGACGCGGACTCGAACGTCGAGACCCTGCGGCGTCGCTGTGCCACGGACGAGGGCGCGGCCCGGCTCGGGGAGGTCGCGCTCGTCGACGGCGAGAGCCGGATCGGCCGGCTCGGCCGCACGTTCTTCAACACGCTCCTCGACGAGAACTCGGCGAGTCACATCGCGCTAGGCGACGCCTACTCGAGCCCGATCGCCGATCCCGCCGACCTGCCGCGGATCAACGAGAGCGAAGTCCACGTCGACTTCATGATCGGCTCCGACGAGGTGACCGTCAGCGGCGTGACCCACGACGGCGGCGAGGTGCCGCTACTCGTGGGCGGGGCGTGGCAGATCTGACCGCGGCGTAGAGCCGCGCCCACTGCGGCGCGTCGAGGTCGCGCGCCGCCGCGCGCGGGTCGAAGCCTTGCTCGCGGGCTGTCCGTTGCACGAGTCGGCGCGGGAGGATCCGGTCGAGCGGCGCCTGAGCATCGAAAGCGTGCCGCAGGATCGCTTCGTACGCCGCCGCCTGGGCCGGCGGCACGAGCGGCTCGGGACGCCGCGTCGCGCGCAGGACCGCCGCGTCCACGCTCGGCGGCGGCGCGAAACAGGCGCGGGGCACGCGCCGGACGAGGCGCAGCTCGTACCACGCTCCCCACGTGCAGCTCAGGAGCGTCGACGGCCAGACCGCCGTCCGCTTCGCCGCCAGCCCCCACTCGACGATCGCGTCGAGCTGCGTCAGCGGCACCCGCGGGTCACCGAGCAGCCGGCGCAGGATGGCGGTGCCGGCGGCGAAGGGCAGGTTCGCGACGACAGCGAACGGCTCGTCCGGCAGCCGCAACGCCGAGGCGTCTCCTTCGACCACCTTGACGCGAGGGTCGTCACCGAAGCGTGTCCGGAGCTGACGGAGAGCCGCCGGGTCGAGCTCGACGGCGCGAACGTGGGCGCCGGCGTCGACGAGCGCGCGCGTGAGGATGCCGCTGCCGGCGCCGAGGTCGAGCACGAGCGGACCGGGCGCGATGCCGGCGTCGCGGACGAGCTGCTCGGCGAGGGCGCGGCTACGAAGGGCGTGGCGACCGCGTGGCCGCGCCTGCGGTGAGGCGCGCCCTGCCACGGACACGGACCATCGTCGGCATCGGCCTAGGGCTCCGAGATGAGCTCGTCGGGCTCGGTCAGGGCCTCGATCGCGTCCTGGGCAGTCTCGAGCTCCGCCTCCGGAACCAGCACGTTCACCGCGTCGTCCTCGGGAGCCTGCTGGAGCGCGGCGTCGATGCCGGCATTGCGGAGGATCTCCTGCAGCTCCTCCGCCTCGGCGACGTCGCCCGCGACCGCGACCTGCACCATCCCGCTCATCAGGGCTCGATCATAGGCGCTTCCGCCGGCGCGGCGCTGTCAGCGCCATGAGGCGGACGCGCCCCCCTCTTGACGAGCCGCGGCACGCCGCGTTCGGGAAACGGAATCTCGATCACGTCGAAGTCGCGCGGCACGACGGTGTCCTCGAAGATCTCGCGTGCCTCGTCCGCGAGCTCCTGCCCGAAGTAGCGCGGCGAGACGTGGGTGAGCGCGAGCAGGCGAACCTGCGCGAGACGTGCGACGTCGGCCGCGCCGGCGGCGGTCGAATGCATCGTCTCCCGCGCGCGCTCCGCCTCTTCCGTGAGGAAGCTCGCCTCGTGGACGAGGAGGTCAGCGCCGTGAGCAGCCTGGACGACGAGAGGCGAGGGGGCCGTGTCGCCCGTGAGCACGAGCTTTCGCCCGTGCCGCGGCTCGCCGAGCACCTCGGCCGGGGTCACGGTCCGGCCGGACGGGACGGTGACCTCCTCCCCCGCCTGCAGCCGTCCGCGGTCCGGACCGTCGGGAACACCGAGGGCGTCGGCGACCGCCACGTCGAACCGGCCGGGCCGCTCCTGCTCGTCGAGCACGTAGCCGAGGGCCTCGACCCCGTGATCGACTGCGAACGCCTCGATCGCGTAGTCGCCGCGCTCGATCCGCCTCCCCGGCTCGAGCTCGATCGGAGCAAGCGGATACGGGAGGCGGCCGAGGAACGGGCGAAGGCGGTTGAACAGCTCCTTCAGGCCGCGTGGCCCGTAGACGGTGAGCGGCGTCTCGTCGCGGCCCCGCAGCGCGAACGTCTTCAGCATTCCGGGCAGGCCGAGGAAGTGGTCGGCATGGAAATGCGTGAGGAAGATCTCCTGCAGGTCGGGCAGGCCGACCACCGACCGCTGCAACTGGCGCTGGGTCCCCTCCCCGCAGTCGAAGAGCAGCCGCTCGCTGCCCCGCCGGACGAGGAGCGCCGTGGGCCCGCGCTGCGCCGTGGGCATCGACGCGGCCGTGCCGAGGAAGACGAGGTCCAGGTCCATCGGGCGATTCTAGGAACGCGGGGCTAAATCGACCGTGCGGCGCGGCCGATATTGCGGCGGTGGACGAGGGCATGCGGCGGCTCCGGCGCGGGCGCGACCTCCAGCGGTCGCTCACGATGCTGCACGTGTTCCTCCTTGCGTCGGCCCTGATCTGCGCCGGCGCGGGGGTTGCGCTCGGCTCGTTCCTCTCCCACTCCCTCAGGAGCGAGGCACTCAACGCCGAGCAGACCGCGCTCGTCCGCTACGTCGACGGCGTCGTCCGTCCCAAGCTCGTCCGCGGCAACAGGGTCGTGGTCCCGTGGAGCCAGGACGCTCAGCTCGGTGCGACCGTCCTCACGCAGCCCGACATCCTGGTGGTGAAGGTCTGGAAGGCGAACGGCGTCCTCGCCTGGACCAATCCGGTCTCGCGTTCGAGCAACGGCCGCCGGGTCGCGAACCGCGACCGCCATCTCATCGACCACCGGTTCCCGCTCGACGACGAGCTGGGCGAGACGATTCGCGAGGACCAGCCGATCGCGAAGCTCGTGGGCACCGGCGCCGACGGCGAGGACGCGTTCGAGCGCAACGACCTCGGCTTCGGGCATGTGTTCGAGGTCTACGCGCCGATCCAGAACACGAACGGGACACGGGCCATCGGCGCATACGAGATCTACGCCGACCCGCGGGCGCTCGGCCGGCTGATCGGCTCGCGCAGCAGGATGCTCTGGCTCGCCGTCGCAGGCGTATTCGTGGCGCTCTGGGCCGCGCTCGCGCTCCTCGTCCGCGGCGCCTCGCGAACGCTCACCCGGCAGAACGCGAAGCTCCGCGCGCGGACGATCCGGCTCGCCGAGGCCAACCGGCTCCTCGAGGAGAGCGCGCTCGAGGCGGTCGAGAGCCTCAACGCAACGGTCGATGCCAAGGATCCCTACACGGCGGGGCACTCCCAGCGCGTGCAGCGAATCGCGATCGCGCTCGGCGAGGAGTTCGGCCTCGATAGCGAGCGGCTCGACATCCTCCGCTTCGCCGGGCTGTTTCACGACATCGGCAAGATCGCCGTCCCGGACGCGATCCTCACGAAGCCGTCGAGGTTGACCGAGCTCGAGTTCGAGATCGTGAAGCGCCATCCGGAGGACGGCGCTCGCATCGTCGGCCGGCTCCAGCGGCTCCGTGCAGCCGTGCCGGCAGTCCTTCATCACCACGAGCGCTGGGACGGGAACGGCTATCCGCACGGGTTGAGCGGTGACGGGATCCCGATCGAGGCGGCGATCGTCGGGCTCGCGGACGCGGTCGACGCGATGACGACGGACCGGCCGTACAGCTCCGCCCGGACGCTCGAGGAGGCGACCGACGAGATCGTGCGGAACCGCGGCACCCAGTTCGCTCCGGACGTCGTCGACGCCTACGTCGCGATCGTGGAGCGCGTGCCCGAGCTGTTCGGGATCGATCCGGCGGCCGGCGAGCTCGTCCGGGCCTGAGTTCCGCTCCGCGATAGGCTCACGCCGTGGCCGACCCGACGGTGCTCGAGGTTTACCGGCGCGAGGTGACGCCCGAGCTCTACCGGGACGTCCGGGAGCTCTACAAGCGGCACTCGGTCGCGGAGGACGCGCGCGACCTCGCGGGGCTGATCTCGACGCTGACGCCCGATTGCGTCTACGAGCTCGTCCAGACGGGTCATCGCTGGGAGGGGCACGACGGCGCCGCGCGCTTCTACACGGAGCTGCTGACCGCGTTCCCGGACATCCACTTCGACCTGACGGACATCGTGATCGGCCCGCAGGGCGTCTGCGAGGAGGCGAACGTGACGGCGACCCAGCAGGCGCCGTGGCTCGGGCAGCCTCCCGTGGAGGGGCGGCTCGAGTGGAAGGTCGTGATCTGGTTCCCGTGGGACCCGGACCGGAGTCTCTTCCGCGGCGAGAAGGTCTACTCGATCGGGATCGACCTCCCGCCTGCCGCCTAGGGAACGACGAGCTTCTCCCCGGGCGTGATCGTCGCGCCGCCCAGGTGGTTGCGCTGCTCGATCTGCCAGACCCCCTGCCGCGGGTCGCCCGAGTAGGTGCGCTCGGCGACCGACCAGAGCGTGTCGCCCGGGCGCACGACGTAGATCTGCTTCGGCCCCGCTCCGCTCGAGCTGTGGGCCGCGAGGCCGACGGCGAGAGCCGCGGCGCAGAGCAGGATGAGGAACTTTCCGAACATCTGTTCGCATGATAGAGCGAACGTCTGTTCGTGTCAAGGCAGCCGGATCAGCTCGGGCTGGATCCGGCCTTCCGCGACCTCGAGCACGAGCATCGTGTGCGTCGGTGCCCGTCTCCGCTCGGTCGGCGAGCCCGGGTTGAGGATCCAGACCTCCCCCACGCGCGCGACCTGCGGCTCGTGCGTGTGGCCGTAGACGACGGCGGCGCAGCCGGGGAAGCGGCGGACGAGAGCGGCTTCCCGGCCGGCGCGCGGGCCCGGATCGTGCGTCATCCCGACGCGGAGGCCGCCCACCCCGACGACGAGCGTCGGCGGGAGCCGTTCCCGGAGATCCGGCTCGTCCATGTTCCCGTGCACGGCTTGCACCGGAGGACCGAGCGCCTCGAGCTCCCCGAACACCGCCGGTCCGACGACGTCGCCTGCGTGGAGGATCAGGTCGGCGGCGCGGAGCCGCTCGACGCACGAGTCCGGGAGGCGCCGCCCGCCGCGCGGCATGTGGGTGTCGGCGATGACCGCGACGAGCACCGTCAGGACGCGGCCGCCACGACCGCGTCGACGAGCCTCGCGGCTCCGAAGCGCACCGGGTCGTCCGCCGGGAGGCCGGTCTCCTCCTCGGCGGCCGCGACGGCCGCGCGGGCCGCATCCTCGTCCAGCCAGCGCGTGTTGAGCGCGACGGCCGCGACCTTCGCGGGACGCACCGGGAGCGAGAGCCGCTCGTGCAACTCGACGAGCTCGCCGAGCGGCGGAATCGGGTGCGGCCCGCCGCCGGCGCCCTCGATCTCGGTCCGTCCGGCTTCGTGGCAGAGGACGAGCAGGTGCGGGACGCTGCCGTGGTAGAGGCCGAGCGTGACGCCCGAGTAGACCGGGTGCAGGAGCGAGCCCTGGCCCTCGACCCAGAGCAGCTCGCCGCCCCGATCGCGTCCCTCGACGACCAGGCGCTCGGCGGCGCCCGCGACGAAGTCGGAGACGACGGCGTCGACCGCGATTCCCCAGCCGGCGATCGCGATGCCCGTCTGCCCGGTCGGGACGAAGACGGAGCGCAGCCCGCGGCGCCGCGCCTCGAGATCGAGCTCGAGCGAGACGGTCATCTTCCCGATCGCGCAGTCGGAGCCGACCGTGAGGACGATCGTCGCGTCGACCGAGAGGTTCTCGCCGGTCGCGGTCGAGATGCCCGCCGGCGGTCGCCGCAGGTCGCGCAGCTCGACGCCCCGCTCCTCGGCGAGTGCGCGGAGCTCCGGGTCGTCGGCGAGGAAGACGTGGAGGCCGTTCTCGACGTCGAGGCCGTGCTCGACGCACGAGCGCAGGAGGTCGATCCACTCCGGCGGAAACCGGCCGCCCTGCGTCGCGACGCCGACGAGCGCGGTGGTCGGCCCGAGCGGCAGCGCATCCTCGACGCTGCCGACGACCGCGACGCCCTCCTCGATCTCGCCGGCGCGCGTCGAGTCGAGGATCGCCGCCACGTCGTCCCGCCGGTAGCGGAGGACGCCGCGCATGGTCTTGCCGTAATGCGGGTCGCCCGAGAACCCCTCAGCGAGCAGCAGATAGCGAGTGGACACCGAGTCCCGGCTCCTCCGGTGGAAGCTGGACACCGTCGACGAACGGGATTCCCGGCCACGGATCCTCCGCGAGCAGGAGGTTGCCGTCGAGATCGACGTGGTCGAAGAGGGACGCGACCTGCGCGCCGGCCGAGATGCCCAGGCCCGACTCGACCATGCACCCGAGCATGCACCCCAGGCCGAGCGCGCGGGCCGCATGCACCATCCGCATCGCCTCGCGGATCCCGCCCGACTTCGCGAGCTTGACGTTGATCCCGTGCGCACGGTCGGCGCACGCGGCGACCTCGCGGAGCGTGTGGCAGTCCTCGTCGACGTAGATCGGGATCGGCGAGCGCTCCTTCAGCTCCGGCCCGCCCGGATCGCCGGCCGCCAGTGGCTGCTCGCAGTACTCGACGCCGAGCTCGGCGAGCGGACGCAGCGCCTCGACCGCCTCGTCGAGGCTCCACGCCTCGTTGACGTCCACCTGCAGCGGCAGGTCGCCGGCGACACCGCGGACGGCCCGCACCCGCTCGACGTCGAGCCCGTCGCGGCCGCCGAGCTTCAGCTTGAGACGCCGGAAGCGGTCGAGCGCCTTCTCGGCGCGGCGAGCCATGTCGTCGGGATCGCCGAGCCACACCGTCCAGCTCGTCGGCGGCCCGGTGCGCCGGAGCCCCAGCAGCCGCCAGACCGGCTGGCCGAGCAGCTTGCCCTGGAGGTCGTGGAGCGCCGCATCGACGGCGGCACGAGCCGCGAACTCGCGCGCCGGGAGCCCTTCCATGACCTCCTCGAGCGCGAACGGGTCGCCTCCCAGCTGCTCCGCGTGCTCCTCGACGTACGCCAGGGCCGACTCGACCGTCTCCTCGTAACGCTCGATGGGCTGCGCCTCGCCGAAGCCGGAGACGCCGGAGTGGCGCAGCTCGACGACGAGCACGTCCTCGGTGTCGCGGGCACTGCGCGAGATGACGAACGTCTCCGCGAGCTCGAGCGTGACGATTCGCGTGGAGACGTCCACGGCCGGAACGTACCAACGCACGACCGCCGGTAGACTGGCTCTCCCCGGCGCCTGTAGCTCAGGGGATAGAGCGCGCGCCTCCGGAGCGCGAGGTCGCAGGTTCGATTCCTGCCAGGCGCATCGCTAGCGAGCTCCTTTCGACGCCTCGAGGAAAACCGCGAGCTGACGCAGGCGAGCGGCGCCCAGTCTCTCGAAGTGCGGCATCGGCGAGCCCGGGTTCACGCAGGTCGGACAGCGGAGGAACCGGATTTCGAAGCCGATGCCGAGACGATGCGACCCGATCGACGTTAGGTCCGGCGCGTTCAGCGCGACCGGCCGGAGCCGTCGTAGGTATGGCAGGCCGTGCAGCCCGCGACGGCGAACACCGTCGCGCCCGCCACCGCCGTACGCCGAAGACGACGGTGGCTCCGGCGGCGCCGCCCGCGGCGACGCCACCGAGCAGGCAGAGCAGGAGGACTCGCCGGGACCGCCTCGGCACGCGGCGATCATCCCACGGCAAGGTTCAGCTCGTGCGCCCATTCGCGGCCTACCTCCGCTCCCTCGACCCGCGGCTGCCGCGCGAGGTCTACGTACTCGAGGTCGGGGCGCTCGTCAACGCGTTCGGGAACGGCGTCGTACTGCCGTTCCTCCTCATCTACCTCCACAACGTACGCGGGATCCCGTTCGGCCTCGCCGGGAGCGCCGCGGCGGTCCAGTCGGCGGCGGCGCTCGCGAGCGGCTTCCTCGGCGGGACGCTCTCCGACCGGCTCGGTCCGAAGCGCGTGCTGCTCGGCGCGCTCGCGGTGATGACCGTCGCGTTCGCGCTCATGCCGCTGATCCGGACCGCCTGGGAGGCGTTCGCGATCTACACGCTCTGGGGCGTCGGCAGCGGCTCGTTCTGGCCGTCGCAGTCCGCGCTCCTCGCGGGACTCACTCCGCCCGGGCGGCGGGCGCCCGCGTACGCGCTGCAGCGGCTTGCGATGAACGCGGGAGTCGCGATCGGCGGCGTCGCAGCCGGGCTCATCGCCTCCGTGCGCCATCCGGGGACGTTCACCGTCCTGTTCGCGATCGACTGCGTGACCTTCCTCGGCTACATGGTCGTCCTCGCCCGGGTCCGCTCTCCGCAGTTGCATGAGGAACGGCTCGGCGGGAGCTGGCGCGCCGTCCTCGGCGACCGCGTCTTCACCTCGTTCACGCTGCTCAACGCCGCGTTCATGACCGCGGCGATCTCGCTCGCCGTCGAGCTGCTGCCCGCGTTCGGGAAGAACGTCGCGCACATCGACGAGCGCGAGGTCGGCGTCGTGTTCGCGCTCGACGCGGTCGCGGTCGTGCTCTTTCAGCTGCCGCTCGTGAAGCTCGCGGAAGGGAAGCGCAGGATGCACGGCCTCGCGCTGATGGGCGTGCTCTGGGCCGCCTCGTTCCTCGCGGTGTGGGCCGCGGGATCGTGGACGCGCGCGACCGCCGCGTTCGGCATCCTCGCCGCGGCCATGCTCGTCTTCGCCGTCGGGGAGTGCCTGCACGGCGCGATCCAGGCCCCGCTCAGCGTCGATCTCGCGCCGCCGCAGCTCGTCGGCCGCTACCTCGCGGCCTCGAGCATCTCGTGGCAGATCGGCTGGATCATCGGCCCGGCCGCGGGCGGCTTCCTCCTCCAGCACCGGCCGCTCCTGCTCTGGCCGATCGCCGCCGGAGCGAACCTCGCCTGCGCGGCGGCCGCGCTCGCGCTGGAGCGGCGCATTCCCGAGAGCGTGCGCCGGACGCCGCACGAGGAGGCCGCGAAACCCGTGGCGGTTGCGGCGAGCGGGTAGCATTCCCGAGCCATGGCAGCGACCGTCGACCCCCTCAGTACCGATGCCCAGCCTGCCGCGCATCCGTTCGCGCCGTGTTGCACCGGGCGCTCCGGTCGTCGAGACGCGCCCCGGGCCTGCTGAGCTCCGCGCCGGCGGCGTCACCTGGGTCCATCTCCTCGCGCCGACCGACGGCGAGGCGCAGCTGCTCGCCAGCCGCTTCGGGTGGCATCCCCTCGACATCGAGGACGTCCTCTCGCGGCGCCAGCGGCCGAAGGTCGACGTCTACGCGGGAGACGAGGTCAGCGGCCAGGGCTACCTCTTCACCGTCCTTCACTTCCCGGTCTACGACGCCGCCGTCGGCCGCCTGAACGCGGGCGAGCTCGACGCCTTCATCGGTCCCGACTACCTCGTCACACTGCCTGCGGTCGAGCTCCGCCCGGTCAGCCTTCTCTTCCGCCGGGCCGAAGAGAGCGAGGAGTTCCGGGAGCAGCTCCTCTCGCGCGGCTCGGGCCGCCTCTTCTACGAGGTGCTCGACGACCTCTATGACTACTGCTTCCCGATCCTCGACAAGATCGGCTTCAAGCTCGAGCAGATCGACGAGTCGATCGGCGAGGACGAGGGTGCCCGCGAGCTCGTCACGGACATCCACAAGGTCAAGCAGGAGATCATCTCCTACCGCAAGATCATCAAGCCCCAGCGGCCGACGCTGCGGCAGCTCGAGCGGCAGATCGATCGGTTCCTGCCCGAGGAGCTCGAGCTCTTCTTCGACGACATCGTCGACGCCTCGGAGCGGATCTGGGACCTGCTCGACAACTACAAGGAGGTCGTCGAGGCGCTCGAGGACACGAACGAGTCGCTGATCTCGCACCAGCAGAACGACATCCTCTACGTGCTCACGATCTTCAGCGTCGTGATGCTGCCGCTGACCTTCCTGACCGGATTCTTTGGGATGAACGTCCACTTCCCCGGCTTCAACACGTGGGAGGCGTTCTGGGGGAGCCTCGGGCTGATGGCCGTCACGATCGCCGGCATGCTCGCCTTCTTCCGCTGGAAGCGCTGGCTCTGACCGGCTAGGCGTCGGTCGCGAGCCGCGACCAGATCTCGGTGTCCTCGAACACGTCCTGCTTCACGTGGAGCGAGCGGAGGACGCCCTCGCGGACGTAGCCGCAGCGCTCGGCGACGCGCCTCGACGCGACGTTGTCGACGCTGATCAGGAGCTCGAGCCGGAGCATTCCGAGCTCCTCGAACGCCCACTCGGTCAGCCTGCGCAACGCCTCGGTCGCGACGCCGCGGCCGCGCGCCGCGGGCGCGACGACGTAACCGAGCTCCGCGGTTCGCGCGTCGTGCTCGATCCGCGGCGCCAGCGCGAGCCCGAGGAAGGCGCCGTCCTCGTCGACGATCGCGAACGCCTCGCGGCTTCCGTCGCGGCGACCCTCCTCGTAGCGGTCGAGCCAGGTGCGCGCGAAGTCCGGCGGCACCGGCTCGGGGACGCGCGTGAAGCGAAGCAGCTCCGGGTCGTCGACCATCTCCCCGAGCGCGACGAGATGCCGCTCGTCGAACGGCTCGAGGATGGTCGTCAAGTCGCCGCAGGAGTCTTGCTCAGGCGGGCTCGTCGTCCGCGGGCTCGGTCTCGCCCGAGCCCGTCTCGGTGGCGGGTTCGGCCGGCATCGAAGGAGGCTCCGGCGCCGTCGCCGGCTCGGGAGCCTCGGTCGCGGACGATCCGGATCCACCGAACAGGCGCTTCAGCCAGTTGGTCATGCGAGCGATGCTACAAGGTTCGTGCGGGCCGGCCCGCCAGTAGCCTCCGGGCATGAAGCAGCTCTGGGCGCCGTGGCGGCTCGAGTACGTCCAACATGCGGACGACGGCGACGGATGCGTTTTCTGCCGCGCCGCGGGGCTGCCCGAGGACGAGCCGGAGCTCGTGATCCACCGCGGTGAGCTCGCCTTCGTCCTGCTCAACAAGTTCCCGTACGCGTCCGGCCATCTCATGGTCGCGCCGTATCGGCACGGGTCCGCCTTCGACGACCTCGACGAGGCCGAGGCGCTCGAGGTGCACCGGCTCGCGGTCGAGGCGATCGCGGCGCTGCGGAGCGTGTTCTCGCCCGAGGGGTTCAACGTGGGCTGGAACCTCGGCCGCGTCGCCGGAGCAGGCATCGTCGACCATGGACACGTCCACGTCGTCCCACGGTGGAACGGCGACACGAATTTCATGCCCGTGCTGGCCGACATCAAGGTGATCCCCGAGCACCTGCTCGAGACGCGCCGGAAGCTGGCGCAGGCCTGGCCGAAGCGGTAGCGATGTCGCCCGAACGGCTGGAGTCGAAGAGCGCGGCCGGGGGTATGAGAAGAGCATGGGCGTAGCCGTCGTGGCCGTCGGGGTGATGCTCCTCATGCTCGGGGACATCGCCCGCATGCTGTTCGTCGACAAGTAGGCTCCCGCGGCGGGGGCGGGGATGATCATCGATGGGCACAACGATCTCGTGGCGCGCCTGTGGCGCGGCGACGAGGTTCGGCACGTCCACCTCGACCAGGCGGCGGATGCCGACTTCGCCGGCGGGTTCTTCGCCCTCTACGTCCCGTCGCCGAAGCTGCCCGAGCCTCCGCCCGCCGACCACTACGCCCTGCCGCTGTCCGAGCCGGTCCCGAGGAACGAGGCGGCCCGGGTCGCAGCCGAGCTCTACGACGTCTTCCTCTCCCTCCCGGTCCAGCTGGCCACGAGCCCGGAGGATTTCGGCCCGGATCGCGTCACGGCGATCCTCCACCTCGAGGGCGCCGAGCCGCTCGCCGAGGATCTGTCCGATCTCGACGAGTGGCACGCGCGCGGCCTGCGCTCGATCGGGCCGGTGTGGTCGCGCGCGAACGCCTTCGCCGAGGGCGTCCCGTTTCGCTTTCCGTCCTCGCCCGACACCGGGCCGGGACTCACCGGTGCCGGGCGCGAGCTCGTCCGCAGGTGCAACGGCCTCGGGATCCTCGTCGACCTCTCGCATCTCAACGAGGCGGGTTTCTGGGACGTCGCGAGGCTCTCGACCGCGCCGCTCGTCGCCACCCACTCGAACGCCCACGCGATCTGCGCCTCGACGCGCAACCTGACGGACGCCCAGCTCGACGCGATCGGCTCGTCCGGCGGGGTCGTCGGGATCAACTTCGCGGTCTCGTTCCTGCGGGAGGACGGCGGCCAGGTCGCCGCGACGCCGCTGCGAGAGATCGTCCGCCACGTCGAGTACGTCGCCGGACGGATCGGGATCGACCACGTCGCCTTCGGCTCGGACTTCGACGGCGCCCTCGTCTCGGAGGAGCTCGGCGGCATCGCGGGCCTCCCGAAGCTCGTGGCCGAACTGCGGGCCGCCGGCTTCGACGACGAGGGCGTCGCCAAGGTCACGCACCGGAACTGGCTGCGCGTCCTCGGCGACACCTGGGCCTGAGGCCTACTCGCGAGCGCGTGCTCGCGCGCCGAGATAGCCCACGAGCATGACGACGGCGACGGCCTCGGCCACGAGCGCGACGACGATTCCCGCTCGATAGCCGTAGTCCTGGAACCCGAACAGCGGCTGGTGCTCGCTGACGAACAGGAAGACGAACGAGGTCGCGGCGAGGCCGATCCCCCCGAGCGCGAGCAGGATGTGCAGGAACCTCATCCTCGCCGCCGGGACGAGCAGGCCCAGCCCGATCGCCGTGGCGCCGGCGAAGTTGAGCACGAACAGCGGGCCGATGATCGGCACCACGTTGAAGTGGTCGCCGAGGTACTGCTGGAGATGCACGGCGCCGACGGCGAGAACCGCCGCCGCTCCGAGCATCCTGAGCACCGTCGGCGCGCGGCCGCTCCGGCGCTCCTCTTGCAGGACGGACTCGTCGGGCGCGGGCCTACCCGTGTAGGTCGTGCGTTCGCGTAGCTGGCTCATCAGTAGCCACCTCCCCCTCCGTTCGAGCCGGAGTTCGAGTTCGAGCCCCCGCCGGACTCGGGCTCGACCGGCTGACCGTGCGAGCCGACGAGGTACCAGGAAGAGCCGAATTGCTCGATGTCCTCTCCCTTGGTCTTGCCGGGAGTACTCGCATCCGCGGCGTAGTAGTAGAGCGGGTGACCGCGATAGGTCACCTGCAGGTCGCCGTCGTCGCGCTTCATCGTCCCGAGCGCTCCACCCGCGACTCCGGCGCCTGCCTGCGGAGCCACCGACGTCTCGAGCGGCGGCCAGACCGCCGCGCACGCGCCGTTGCAATAACTCTCGTCGCTCTCATCTTTGTCGAACAGGTAGACGCTCTGTCCCCGCGCATCGACGAGGACGCGTCCGTCGGTCGAGCGGGCCATCTTCAGGGTCACCGGACCGCCGTCGGAGCTCGGAATTGCCCCGCCACAACCGGCGGCCAGGACCGCCAGACCTATCGCCCCCACCACGACCGCGTTTAGAGAACGCATAGCGAACTCTCCTCTCGCGTAGGTGGTTTCACCCTCTTACGCGCTCGGGGCGCGAGCGGTTCACCGGACCGCTGCCGATAGGTTCTGGAGATCGCCCGCGAACCGACTTCGCAGCATTCGATCCGCGATGGAATCCGGGCCGGGCTGCCACTCCTGTTGCCGGTGTTCGCGCTCGCCGTCTCGTTCGGCGTCCTCGCCCGCCCGGTCATGGGTCGCGTGGCGCCGATCGTGATGTCGGTCGTCGTCTTCGCTGGGGCGTCGCAGTTTGCGGCCCTCTCGGTCCTGCTCGGCGGTGGTGGCGTAGGCGCCGCGATCGCCGCCGGATTGCTGCTGAACGCGCGCTTCCTGCCGATGGGCTTCTCGGTCGCCTCGTGCTTCCGGGGAGGCCGGCTGGCACGCGCGGCGCAGGGGCAGACGGTCGTCGACGCGTCGTGGGCGATCGCGAGCCGCGGCGACGGGACGTTCGACCGCGGGCTGCTGTTCGGCGCGACGATCCCGCAGGCAGTGGCGTGGATCTCCGGAACCGCGGTCGGGGTCTTCGCGGGATCCGCCCTCGCCCATCCCGACCGTTTCGGGCTCGACGGGATCTTCCCGGCCTTCTACCTCGCGCTGCTCGTCGGCGAGCTCTGCAATCCGCGGGCGAGAGCGGCGGCCCTTGCCGGCGGGGCGATCGCGCTGGCGCTGGTCCCGTTCGCCCCGGGCGGGCTTCCGATCGTCGCCGCGAGCGCAGCCGCACTGCTCGGATTCAGGAGAGAGCGACGAACGTCTGGCTGACCATCGGCGTCCTCGCGGCCGGCACCGCCGCGATCAAGGCGGCCGGCCCGGTCGCGCTCGGTCACCGGCAGCCTTCCCCGCGGCTCTCGAGGGTCATCTCGCTCATCGCGCCCTCGCTGTTGGCGGCGCTCGTGATCTACGAGACAGTGCACTCCGGCACGCGCGGAATCACGATCGACGCGCGAATCGGCAGCCTCGTCGCAGCCGCGATCGCGATCTACCTCCGGCTGCCGCTGATCCTCGTCATCGTCCTCGCGGCCGCCACCGCCGCAGGGCTTCGCGCGCTCTCCTGACATCGGAGGAGCGCATTCCTCGTGTTATGCGGAGGCGACAACCTCGCGCACCTCGACGCCCTCCAAGGTCACCACGCCCTCAGGAATGCCCGCAGGTACCCGCTCGGCCGCTGCACGGGCGTTCTCTTCCGAATCGAAGATGACCATCGAGAGACCGGTGTCACCTTCACCCGTCCAGTAGCCCGCCTGGAAACCAGGAGCGCTGGACACCTGGGGTACGACCTCGTCGCGGAGCCTCTGCTCCGCGTCCTCACGGTTGTTGACTGTCACCCGTACCACGACTGCGTGCATGACGGCTCCTCCTCGCTTGCTGTCGCGGGCGAGACTAAACGGTTCCGGTAGGCGAGTCCAGGACGCAGGCTCACGCCATTCCGGCTCCCCCGCGAACTCCTCTTGCCGCACTTCACAGGAAGGCGGATGATCTCGGGGTGACGAGGGGCCGCTTTCGCGCGATCGCCGTGGTAATCGCGCTGGGGTTCATCGCGGTAGGGGTGTACCGAAACCACCACAGCAACGCCGTCGACACGGGACCGCCAGTCGCCGTGCTCGTGGCGAAACGGCCAATCGCGAAGGGAACACCAGGAAACGTGGTCAGCGGAGATGGTCTCTACGCGGTCACGGCAATCCGGAAGAGCCAAGTCCGGAATGGCGCGCTCGTTGATCCGTCGGCCCTTGCCGGCAAGGTGGCGCTCAAGCGGATCCCTCGGGGCGCACAGCTGACGAGCGTCGACTTCGGCCCCTCGCCCGCCGGCTAGTTCCCCAGGTCGGACGATGCGTAAGGCGAGGAAACGCCCCGGTAACCGGGGCTTTTCGCCCAACGAGGTCGAAGCGGACGACGGGATTCGAACCCGCGACCCTTGGCTTGGGAAGCCAATGCTCTACCAACTGAGCTACGTCCGCCGGTGTCGGCGATTGTAGCCCGGCCATAATGGAACCCCAGACCGAGAGACCAGCGAGACAGGGAGATTTCCCATGCCGAACACCGAGCTGCACGAGACCGCGCGCGCGCTCGTCGCCGAGGGGAAGGGGATCCTCGCCGCCGACGAGAGCGGTGGCACGATCAAGAAGCGCTTCGACACGATCGGCGTCGAGTCGACCGAGGAGAACCGCCGCGCCTACCGGAACCTTCTCTTCACGACGCCGGGCGTCGAGGAGTACATCAGCGGCGTCATCCTCTACGACGAGACGATCCGCCAGAAGGCCGACGACGGGACGCCGTTCCCGGAGCTGCTCGCCTCGAAGGGCGTCATCCCCGGGATCAAGGTCGACCAGGGCGCGAAGCCGCTCGCGCACGCCGAGGGCGAGACCGTCACCGAGGGACTCGACGGGCTGCGCCAACGGCTCGAGGAGTACCGTGGGCTCGGCGCCCGGTTCGCGAAGTGGCGCGCCACGTACTCGATCAGCGACACGCTCCCGAGCGAGTACTGCATCTGGACGAACGCGCACGCGCTCGCTCGCTACGCCGCGCTCTGCCAGGAGGCCGGGATCGTCCCGATCGTCGAGCCCGAGGTTCTGCAGGACGGGACGCATTCGATCGAGCGGAGCGGCTTCGTCACGTCGCGCGTCCTCGCGGCGGTCTACACCGAGCTCTTCGACCAGCGCGTCGACGTCGAAGGGACGCTGCTCAAGCCGAACATGACCCTCTCGGGCTACGACGCGTCCGACCGCGCAGGGGTGGACGAGGTCGCGGAGGCGACGCTGCACACGCTCTCGAAGCACGTGCCGGCCGCAGTGCCCGGGATCGTGTTTCTCTCGGGCGGCCAGTCAGACGAGGACGCGACCGCACACCTCAACGCGATGAACGCGGTCGGCCCGCATCCGTGGCAGCTGTCCTTCTCCTACGGCCGCGCGCTGCAGGCGCCCGCGCTCAAGGCCTGGGAGGGAAAGCCGGAGTGCGTCGAGGCCGGCCAGCGCGCCTACTACCACCGCGCGAAGATGAACGCGGCAGCGCGGACCGGCGCCTACGGGCCCGAGATGGAGCGAGAGGCGGCGGTCGTCTGAAGCTGACCGACGCAGGTCTGGAGACGACGCTCCTGTTCGACGAGCGCTTCGACCTCCCCCACTTCGCGGCGTTCCCGCTCGTCGACAGGGACGACGGGCGCGCCGCGCTGCGGCGCTACTACGAGCCGTTCGTCTCGCTCGCGCGGGATCGCGGCGTGCCGCTCGTCCTCTCGACTCCCACCTGGCGCGCGAATCCCGACTGGGGCGCTCTCCTCGGGTACGAGGGCAACGAGCTCACGGCGGTCAACCGCCGCTCGGTCGCATTCCTCGAAGCGATGCGCGACGAGCTGCTCGAGCCCGCGGAACGGGACGAGGTCGTCGTGGAGGCATGCGTGGGGCCGCGCAGCGACGCCTACAGCCCGACCTTCCTCATGGACGCTGACGAAGCAGAGCGGTATCACTGCGTCCAGCTGCGGGCGTTCGCCGACACCGGGTGCACGCAGGCGGCGGCCCTCACCCTGAACTACGTCGACGAGGCAACCGGGGTCGTCCGTGCGGCAGCCGCGGAGAATCTCCCGATCGTCATCGGCTTCACGGTCGAGACGGACGGACGCCTGCCGGACGGCACCTCCATCGAGCGGGCGATCGAGGCGGTCGACGAGGCGACGGACGGCGCAGCGCGGTCCTTCATGATCAACTGCGCCCACCCGACGCACTTCGCGGACGCGCTTCCGGAGGGCGAGTCGCGCGCGCGCATCCGCGGGCTCCGGGCGAACGCGTCGACGCGAAGCCACGCCGAGCTCGACGAATCGGAGGAGCTCGACTCGGGCGACCCGCTCGATCTGGCCGAGCGCTACGTCGCCCTGCGCACGCGGCTGCCCGAGCTCGAGGTGCTCGGCGGCTGCTGCGGGACGGACATCCGCCACGTCACCTCGATCTGCGACGCCTGGCTCGCGGCCGACGCCGCGGGCTGACCGCTATGAGTGGTAGTGCCCGTTCGGCTCGCCCCGCCGGAGGACGTGCACGTTGACCCCGAGGCCCGTGAACGGGTCGTCCTCGCGCTCGAGCGGATAGACCGCTCCGCCCTTCTCCTCGTTCCGCAGCGCGAGCGCGTCGCCGAGGTTGAGCACGAACCGACCCTCCGACGCAGGGTTGCGCCCGTACGGCGTCTCCTCCATCCTCGCCTCGTCCATCGGACCCCCCTCCTGGTCGCTACGTGTATTCGAATCCGGTGAACGCCGACAGCTTCGCCAGCGACTGCTGCGCCACGACGCGCCGGACCGTCCCCGAGCGTGAGCGCATCACGATCGAGTCCGTGACCGCGCCGCCGGGCGTGTACTGGACGCCCCGGAGGAGGGAGCCCGACGTCACGCCGGTGGCGGCGACGAACACGTCCTCGCCCGAGACGAGATCGTCGGTGCGGAGGACACGGGCCGGATCGAGGCCGGCCTCGAGCAGCTTCTGCCGCTCCTCGTCGTTGCGCGGCCAGAGCCTGCCCTGGATCCCGCCGCCGACGCACTTCAGCGCCGCCGCGGAGATGACGCCCTCGGGCGTGCCGCCGATCCCGTAGAGCATGTCCACTCCGGTCCCGGGCTGGGCGGCCGCGATCGCCGGCGCGACGTCGCCGTCGCGAACGAGGCGCACCCGCGCTCCGGCTGCGCGCAGCTGGCCGATCAGCTCCTCGTGGCGCTCGCGCTCGAGCACGACGACGTCGACCTCCCGCGGCGTCTTGCCGAGCGCGTCCGCAACCGCCGCGACGTTCTCGGCCGGGCTCCGCTCGATGTCGATCGCGTCGATCGCGGCAGGTCCGACGGCGATCTTCTCCATGTAGAAGGCGGCCGCCGGGAAGAGCATCGTGCCGCGCTCGGCGACGGCGATGACCGCGATCGCGTTCGGCTGCCCGAGCGCGGTCAGCCGCGTCCCCTCGAGCGGGTCCACCGCGACGTCGACCTCGGGCCCCTCGCCGTTCCCGACCTCCTCGCCGTTGTAGAGCATCGGCGCCTCGTCCTTCTCCCCCTCGCCGATCACGACGACGCCGCGCATCGAGACGGAGTCGAGGACGAAGCGCATCGCGTCCACGGCGGCCTGGTCGGCACTCTCCTTCTCGCCGCGTCCGATCCAGCGCGCAGCGGCCATCGCGCCGGCCTCCGTGACGCGCACGAGCTCCATCGCGATGTTGCGGTCGGGGGCCTGCCGGGCGCTCAGGGAGCTGACCCCCAGAGCGAAGCCAGGCGCAATGCGGCAACGGCGATCAAGAGGATCGAAACGGCGAGCGCGAGCCAAGCCCCGTACTGGAAGGCTCGGAAGGTCGACGGCAGCAAACCGCCCCAGCCGATGTTCGCAAGGCTCTCGACGCCGAGAATGCCCGCCGCCCCGGTCAGGCAGAAGGCGAGCAATCCCGAACCGCGCGAGATCCAGATCCGGCCGAGACGGAGCACCTCGACGAGGATGACCGCCAGCGCGAGGTCACCTGGATCGCGAGCCAGGATCCAGCCGGATTCACTGAATTGGCCGTGGCTCCCGATCCAGGGGAGGAAGAGAACGACGAAGAACGCGGCCGCCAGCACGAGAGCGAGCATCGACATCCCCCGCTCCTCGTCACCGCGGCCCGCCCGGCGAGCGACCGCGAGCCCGCGTGCCTGCGCCGCGCGTCCGAGCCTGATCGCGTTCCCGTCAAGTGGCGCTTCCGGCGTCTCCACCGCGGCGATCCTAAAGGCTCGAGGAGTGTGCTACATGCGCTCAGGCGCTTCGACTCCGACGAGATCCAGGCAGCGCGCGATCACGGAGCGAGTCGCGCGGCAGAGGCCGAGCCGGAAGGCTTCCTGCTCGCTTTCGAGCACGCGGTGCTCGTGGTAGAAGCGGTGGAAGTCGTCGGCCACGCGGATCGCGTACGTGGGTATGCCCTGAGGGCCGCGCTTCTCGAGCGCGTCCCGGACGACCTCCGGCAGCTCGGCGAGCCGCTTCACGAGCTCGCGCTCCTCCGGCACGAGCGGGGCGTTCGGCTCGGACGAGACGGCCGCCGCGCCCGCATTGCGCAGGATCCCGGCGATGCGAGCGTGCGCGTACTGGACGTAGTAGACGGGGTTCTTCTGCGTCCGCTCGGCGGCGAGCTCGACGTCGAGCTCGATCGTCTGGTCGGGGCCGCGGTTGACGAGGAACCAGCGTGCGGCGTCGACGCCGATCTCGTCCATGAACTCGTCGAGCAGCACGATGTCCCCGCGGCGGCGCGAGAGGCGCGTCTGCTCGCCGCCCTTCGTGAGATTGACCATCTGGTAGAGGAGCACCTCGACGCGCTCGGGGTCGTAGCCGAGCATCCGGGCGACCGCGGCATACCAGTTGCGCGTGCCGTGGTGGTCGGCGCCTAGGACGTAGATCGCGCGGTCGAAGCCGCGGTCGAGCTTGTCCACGAGGTAGGCGACGTCCGCGGCGCGATAGGTGGGCGTGCGGTCGCCCGAGCGGAGGAGGACGCGGTCCTCGTCGTCGCCGTGGGCCGACGAACGGGCCCAGAGCGCGCCGTCCTGCTCGAACGTGTCGAGCCGCGGCAGCAGCTCGGGCAGCCGCAGCTCGAGCTCGCTCTGCCTCCGGAAGCTGTCGAACCGGATCCGGAACCGGTCGAGCGACGCCTCGATCTCCGTCAGCATCAGCGGCACGGGGTCGCCCTTCAGCGCGGCGAGATCGTTGATGTAGGCGCCCCTGTACCCGTCCTCGGGCGGCTCCTCACCGCGCCGCACTGCCTCGACCGACGCGCGGAAGCGGTCCATCTGGCCGCCCGAGTCGTTGTAGTAGTACTCGCGCTCGACCTCGTGGCCCGCGAGCTCGAACAGGCGCGCGACCGCGTCGCCGTGCGCCCCGTTGCGGCCGTGGGCGACGTGGAGCGGTCCGGTCGGGTTCGCCGAGACCATCTCGACCTGCACGCGCTCCGGCTTTCCCGGGACGCCGCCTCCGAACGCCTCGCCGTCCGCGAGCATCTCGGCGAGCGCCGCCACGAACCACTCGTCCCGGAGGAAGAGGTTGACGAATCCCGGGCCTGCCACCTCGGTGCGCTCGACCGCATCCAGGGCGGTCGCCGACTCCGCGATCTCGGCCGCGATCTCGCGCGGCGGCTTCCGGCGCGCCCCCGCGAGGCGGAGCGCCACGTTGGTCGCGTAGTCGCCGTGCTCCGCCTCGCCCGGCCGCTCGAGCTCGAGCTCCGCGCCGGCCGAGGCGGCGACCGCGTTCGCGAGCGACGTGACGGGATCAGCCGGCAACGGTCTCGCGCGGCGCGAAGAGGTCTTCCAGCGCCCGGATCTCGTCGGGCGAGCCGACGCCGATGAGGACGTCGCCGACCTCGATCGGGGTGTCCGGCTCAGGCGTCGTGTCGAAGCTCCCGTCCGGCTTGCGCAGCGAGATGACGATCGCGCCGGTCTCGTGCCGGATGCGGAGCTCGCGGATCGTCCGGCCCGCCGCCGCACAGGTCCGGCGAACCTCGATCTCGGCAAGCTGGAGATCCGGGCCGGCGGACGTCGTCACGGCGTCGAGGAAGGCGGTGACCTGGGGCTTGAGCACGAGGTTTGCCATCACCCGGCCCGCGGTCGTGTAGGGGAGCACGACGCGGCTCGCTCCGGCAAGGACGAGCTTCCGCTCGGCGTCCGCCCCCGAGGCACGCGCCACGATCGTCAGCTCGGGTCGCGCTGACCGCGCGGAAAGGACGACGTAGAGGTTGTCGGCGTCGGAGTCGGAGGCGGCGGCGAGCCCTTGCGCCCGCTCGAGACCGGCGCGGCGGAGGCTCTCGTCCGTCGTCGCGTCGCCCTCGATCAGGAGCACCCCGTCCTCTCGCGCCGCTTCGACGGCATCCTCGTGGAGGTCGAGCACGACGTACGGGACGTCGGCCGCGCGGAACTCCTCGGCGACGCGTCGGCCGACCCGGCCGTAGCCGCAGATGATGAAGTGGTCACGCAGCTGCTCGATCGTCCGCTCCCTCCGCCGTTCCGCCAGCGCGCCGGTGACGAGGCCGCCGGCGATCGCCTCGACGATAACGGCACCTGCGTAGCCGATGATCGTCAGGCCGGCCCCGACGAGAACGAGCGACAGGATCCGTGAGCCGGTGTTCGCCGGCACGGTGTCGAGGCCGGTGAGGGTCATCGTGACGACCGTGCGGTAGAACGCCTGGAACCACGCCTCGTCGAGGGTCTCGTGGAATCCGATCGTCCCGGCGGCGAGCATCGCCGCGACGGCGCCGAGCAACCGCTCGATCTGACGCAGGCGAACACGCGCTGGCACGCCCCTAGTATGTGGCCATGGAAGACGAAGAGCTCGGCCTACCGGAGCCCGAGCCGGGCGAGCGGCGGCTCAACATCCAGATGCCGGCGGAGCTCGTCGGCGGGACGTACGCGAACTTCGCCAACGTCAGCTTCTCGCAGTACGAGTTCACGCTCACGTTCGCCCGGATCGAGCACGAGGTCGAGGAGGGCGACGTCCCCGGGGCTGTGGTCTCGAGAGTGAACGCGTCGCCGCGTTTCATCCCGGAGCTGATTGCGGCGCTGCAGGATTCGTGGTCGAAGTACGTGACGCGCGAGGGCATCCGGAACCTGCCCGAGGCGTCGGGCCACTCGGACGAGCCCGAGCCCGAGGACTGACGCTCTCACTCGTCCCGTCCTACGCGGTTCTCTGCGCGGCGCAGGCGGCGACGGCAGCGGCGCCGGCGCGTCAGGCGCGTCCCCTCGGACGGAGCTGGGCGTGGCTGGCCGTGCCAGCGGCGTTGCTCGCCGCGGGCGTCGCGATCGTCGACCTCGTGCCCCGCGGGCCGCACGCGCTCGCTCTGCTCGCGACCTTCGGGACGCCCGTGCTGGCCGCTACGGGAGGTTTCTTCCGCGGCAGCGTCCGCTGGTGGCTCTGGCCGCCGGCGGCGGTGGGCCTGTGGCTCGCCGCCTGGCTCGCGAGCGGTCTCGTCCGGGACGCGGCCGGGCTGGCGCTGATCGCGGGAGCGTGCCTTGCCGCCGCCTCGGCCGCCGCCGCCGTCGCTCCCGCCTGGTCGATCCGGGCCGGTCTCGTCGCACTCGCCGCGCTCGACGTCGTCCTCGTCTGGGGCACGACCGGAGTACAGGAGGCGACGAACTCGCTCGAGACGGTCGGCCTCCCCCACGCCGCCGGCATGTCCCTGCCGAGCCTGCAGCAGGCGACCTTCGGCTCCGCGGTCATGGGATGGCTCGATCTGCTCGCTCCGGCGCTGCTCGGGGTCGTCGTCGCGGGCCGCCGGAAGCTCGGCGCCGCGGCGGTCACCGGGATCGCCGCGGGAGCGTGGGGCCTTCTCCTCTTCGTGACCTCGGAGGTCGCGGCGACGGTGCCCGTTCTCGCCGGACTAGCCTTCTCGGCCGCTCATGCGCGTCGCCGTCGTCTCCGACATCCACTCGAACCTGCACGCGCTGGAGGCAGTTCTCGCGGCGATCGAGGCGGAGGCGCCTGACGAGCTCTGGTGCCTCGGCGACCTCGTCGGGTACGGGCCACGGCCGAACGAGTGCTGCGCCCTGATCGCCGAGCGCGCCGACGTCTGCCTCGCGGGCAACCACGACCTCGCCGTCCGCGGCACGATCGACCTCGCCGAGTTCGGCGGGGAGGCCGGGATCGCGGCCACCTGGACACGCACGGTGCTCGATCCTGCCGCGCAGGACCTGCTCGACCGCCTCGAGCCGGAGGGCACCGCCCACGGTGTCGGGCTCTACCACGGCTCCGCGCGCGACCCGATCTGGGAGTACGTGCTGAGCGACGAGGCGGCCCTCGCGACGCTCGAGCTCGCGGGCTCGCCGCTCGTCCTCGTCGGCCACAGCCACGTCGCGCTCCGCCTGGTGCAGTCGGACGGCGACCTCGACGGCGGCGTCGCCGCGGCGGGCACGGAGCAGGACGTGGGCGGCGCCCGAGCGCTCCTCAATCCCGGTTCCGTCGGCCAGCCGCGAGACGGCGACCCGCGGGCCGCCTACCTCCTCCTCGACCTGGACGGCCAACACGCGAGCTTCCGCCGGGTCGAGTACGACGTCGGGCGGACGCAGCACGAGATGCGCGACGCGGACCTGCCCGAGATGCTGGCCGCGCGGCTCGAGCTCGGTCTCTAGCCCTAGGCAGCGGGAAGAGCGGGCGGCGCGAGCACCGGCACGGCGACGGCCGCGACGGCCTCCGCCTCGCGGTCCTCGAAGACCTCGATGCCCTCGCGGGCGAGCGCGAGCTGGACGTCCTCGCGTGCCTTCCAGATCCGCCACTTCACGGTCGAGAGGGTCACCTCGAGGGAGTCCGCGATCTCGCTGTAGGAGAGGCCGACCACGTCGCGGAGAAGCAGCGCCATCTTCAGGTCGACACTCAGCCGCTCGACTGCGCGCCAGACGGCGTCGATCGCCTCCAGCCGCTCGAACGGAGCGTCGACGACCTCGAGCGGCGGGATGTCGTCGAGATCGACGACCGCCCGCGGCCGACGCTCGGTGGCCCGGAGCTCGTCGAGGACGCGGTTCTTCGTCACCTGGAAGAGCCACGTCGTGAACTTCGAGCGGAGCGAGAAGCGTGGCAGACCCTGGTACACGCGCAGGAAGACCTCCTGCGTCAGATCCTCGGCGAGCGTCCTGTCACCAACCATGCGCAGGACGTAGTTGTAGACCGGGACCTGATACGCACGAACGATGATGCAGAAGGCGCGTTCGTCGCCTCGCTGCGCCTTCCGCAGGACGCCGTGATCAGGCTGGGGCAGCGACAAGGTGCCGCAGTATAGACCGATTTTTCACGAGTCTTGTACGAGATTTGTACCGGTCATCTCGGACGGACTCTCGATCCCCAGCAGCGCGAGCACCGTGGGAGCAACGTCTGCGAGCTCGCCGTCGCGCAACCGGGCTCCCGGAGCGGTGAGGAGCGCCGGCACCGGGTTCGTCGTGTGGGCGGTGTGCGGGCTTGTGCCGTCGTCCTGCAGAAGCGTCTCCGAGTTCCCGTGGTCGGCGATCACGAGCGCGACGCCGTCCGCGCGCCCGACCGCCTCGACGACGCGCCCGAGGCACGCATCGGTCGTCTCCACCGCCTGCACGACGGCCGGGATCTCGCCCGTGTGGCCGACCATGTCCGGGTTCGCGAAGTTGACGACGACGAAGCCGAGGCCGTCCTCCTCGATCGCCTGGACGACGCGGTCGGCGACCTCCTGAGCCGACATCTCCGGCTTCCGGTCGTAGCTCGGGACGTCGCGCGGCGAGGCGACGAGGATCCGCTCCTCGCCGGCGAACGGTTCCTCGCGGCCGCCGTCGAGGAAGTAGGTGACGTGCGCGTACTTCTCGGTCTCGGCCGCGTGGAGCTGGCGGATCCCGTGCGCGGACAGCACCTCGGCGAGGACGTGCGGGACCTCCTGTTCCGGGAACGCGACGGGAAAGTCGAAGTCGTCGCGGTACCGGGTCATCGTCGTGAGGTCGACGTCCAGCTCGCCGAGCTTCTCGGAGAGCTGCCGCCCGCGGTCCGGCCGGAAGTTGAAGAAGATCGCGGTGTCGTGCGCGGGGTCGAGACGCGGGCGCCCGTCGATCACGACCGGCTCGATGAACTCGTCCGTGATCCCGCGGTCGTAGCTCGCCTGCACGGCCTCGACCGGATCGCCCGCGTGCTCGCCGTCGCCGTCGACGATCGCGCGCAGCGCGCGCTCGGTACGATCCCACCGCTTGTCGCGGTCCATCGCGTAATAGCGACCGGCGACGGTCGCGATGCGGTCGACCGGCAGCTCGGCCAGGTCGTGCACCGCCGAGTCGGGCGACACGTCGCGGCCGTCGGTGAAGGCGTGGATCCACGTCTTCTCCGGCGCGAACCGCAGGAGCGCCTGCAGGTGGGCGATGTGCGAGTGGACGCCGCCGTGGGAGACGAGCCCGAGGAGGTGGACGTTCTCGCCGCGCTCGAACGCGCCGCGCAGCGCCTCGTTCTCGAACAGCTCGCCGGTCTCGACGGCCCGGTTCACCCGCACGAGGTCCTGGAGGAGGATGCGGCCCGAGCCGATCGTCAGGTGACCGACCTCGGAGTTGCCCATCTGCCCCTCCGGCAGGCCGACCGCCTTGCCCGACGCGGCGAGTTGCGCGTGCGGGCACTCCTGCCACAGCCGGTCGAAGACCGGCGTCTCGGCGAGCTCGACCGCGTTCCCCGGCCCGGCCGGCGCGATGCCCCAGCCGTCGAGGATGACGAGCGCTACGAGGGGATACGTGCGGCCGTCTCGCATATCGCCTTGAAGGAGCCGGCCTCGAGCGATGCGCCGCCGACGAGAGCGCCGTCGACGTCCGGCTGCGAAAGCAGAGCGGCCGCGTTGTCCGGCTTGACCGACCCGCCGTAGAGAACGGGGGCGTCGAGCTGCGACTTGATGAACGCGTGCGCCTCCTGCGCCATCTCGGGCGTCGCGGTGCGCCCGGTGCCGATCGCCCAGACCGGCTCGTACGCGAGCACGAGCTCCGGGTGCGGCTCGAGCACCTCGAGCTGGCGCCGGAGGACTTCCTCGGTCTCGCCGCCCTCGCGCTCGTGGTGCGTCTCTCCGACGCACGCGATCACGCGCAGGCCGGCGTCGAGCGCAGCCCGCACGCGCTTCGCGACGGTCTCGTCGGTCTCCCCGAAGTACTGCCGCCGCTCGGAGTGGCCGACGAGCGACCCGACGACGCCGAGCTCGAGCAGCAGCGGCGCGGCGATCTCGCCGGTGTACGCGCCCTCCCACTCCCAGTGCACGTTCTGCGCGAACGTGGTCAAGCCGGCCTCGACGCAGTCGCGAAGGCGGGTGTACGGCGGGCAGATGACCGCGTCGAGCCCCACGAGGGCCGCTGGATCCGGCCCGCGAAACATCTTCCAGTTACCGGCGATCAGCACGCCGTGGATCCTAAGCGGACGGTATCGCCGCCACGCCGGGCAGCTCCTTGCCCTCGAGGAGCTCGAGGCTCGCCCCGCCGCCGGTCGAGACCCAGGAAACGCGGTCGGCGAGGCCGAGCTCGTTGAGCGCCCGCACCGAGTCGGCGCCGCCGACGACGGAGAACGCGTCCCGGTTCGCCGCCACGGCCTCGGCAACCGCCTTCGTCCCCTCCGCGAAAGGCGGCCACTCGAAGACGCCCATCGGCCCGTTCCAGAAGATCGTCCGCGCGGCGGCCAGCCGCTCGGCGAACCGGGCGCGCGTCTCCGGGCCGATGTCGAGGCCGAGCCAACCGGCCGGAAGGTCGTCGTAGCCGCAGACCCGCGACTCGGTATCGGCGGCGAACTCCGCCGCGCCGACGACGTCCACCGGCAGCTCGACCTCGAAGTCGAGCGGATTCTCGGCGCGCAGCTCCTCGGCCATCTTGCCGCCGATGAGCACGGTGTCTGCCCGGCCGCCGAGGTTGCGGAGCACGCCGAGCTTGTCCTCGACCTTGGCGCCGCCCGAGACGAGCACGAACGGCCGCTCGACGTCGCCGAGCAGGCGACCCAGGTGCTCGAGCTCGTCGAGGAGGAGCAGCCCGGCGTACGCCGGGAGCAGGTGCGCGACCGCCTCGGTCGACGCGTGCGCGCGGTGCGCGGAGCCGAACGCGTCGTCGACGTAGAGGTCGCAGCCGGCCGCCAGCTCGCGGGCGTAGCGCTCGTCGTTCTTCGTCTCGCCGGGGTCGAAGCGGGTGTTCTCGAGCACGTGTACGCGCTCGTCCGGCAACAGCTCTCGCAGCCGCGCGGCGACCGTGGCCATCGCGTACTTCGCGCGGTCCTCCTCGCTCTTCGGCCTCCCGAGATGCGAGCAGACGCGCAGATTCGCGGCACCGCGGTCGAGCAGGAGCCGGAGCGTCGGCAGCGAGGCGCGGATGCGCGTGTCGTCGGCGACGCGGCCGTCCTCGAGCGGCACGTTGAGGTCGGCGCGGACGAGCACCGTCTTACCCGCGGCGTCGGCATCGCGGACCGATCGCGGCAGGCGCACTACGCAGCGACGGCGGCCGGCAGCGTCTGGCCGATCCGCGCGACGAGGTCGACGAGCCGGCAGCTGTAGCCCCACTCGTTGTCGTACCAGCCGATCACCTTCACCTGCCGCCCGTGCGCCATCGTCGACAGGCCGTCGAGGATGCACGAGTGCGAGTTGCCGACGATGTCCGAGGAGACGATCGGATCCTCGGTGTACTCGAGCACCTCGCGCCAGCGGTCGGTTTCGGAAGCGCTCCTGAACATGTCGTTGAGCTCCTCCACCGTCGCCTCACGCGCGAGATCGACGACGAGGTCGGTCACCGAGCCGTCGGGCACCGGCACGCGGAGCGCCATGCCGTCGAGCTTGCCCTTCAGCTCCGGGATCACCTCGCCGATCGCGCGGGCGGCCCCCGTCGAGGCGGGGACGATGTTCTGCGCGGCGGAGCGCATCCGCCGCAGGTCGGGCGTCCCCTTGCGCGTCATCGCGACCTGGTCCTGCAGCTGCTGCTCGGTCGTGTAGGCGTGAATGGTCGTCATGAAGCCGGCCTCGAGGCCGAAGTTGTCGAGCAGGAGCTTCGCCATCGGCGCGACCGAGCCGGTCGTGCAGGAGGCCATGGAGACGATGTGGTGGGAGTCCTTGTCGTATTCCTCGTCGTTGACGCCGAGCACCACGGTGATGTCGGCGTCGGCCGAGGGCGCCGAGATGAGGACCTTCTTCGCCCCGGCGTCGAGGTGTTGCTGCGCGCCGTCGCGGGAGGTGAACAGGCCGGTCGACTCGACGACGACGTCGACGCCCATGTCCCCCCAGGGCAGCGCCGCCGGGTCGCGCTCGCCGAGCACCTGGAACGCGGTGCCGTCGACGCTGATCCGGTCGCCCTCGACCTCGACCCCTTCGAGACGTCCGTGCGAGGAGTCGTAGTGCAACAGGTGCGCGAGGATCTCCGGTGCCGCGAGGTCGTTCACCGCCGCGATCTCGAAGTCGCCTTGACGCGCGACGTGCGCGCGCAGGAAGTTGCGGCCGATGCGGCCGAAGCCGTTGATTCCGACCCTCGTCTTGGCCATCCCTGTCCTCCCTCGTCGCTCCAACCGAGTCTAGTAACGGCGAGCTGGCGGGCGGACCGGGAAGCTCCGAGGACGACCCTCCCGGTCCCTCACCCGCTCGAGACCTGACGGCGGACGGGGTCTGAATCCACCGCCGGACGAGCAGGACCCGCCTTGGCGAGTATGACTCCTGCGTTGTTGCCGCGCTAGAAGACTTGCAACGGATAACGACGCAGTTCAGGAACGGGAAAGTTCCTGCAAACGACGGAGTCGGCGATACGCCGCCGACTTCGACAGGCCGGGCTTGCAGCGGCGTGCGAGCTCCGCGATCGAGGCGGTCGGATGACGCTGCCGGAGGAGCGCGATCTCGCGCAGGTCGTCGGGCAAGGTGTCGAGATCGAGACGGCCGAGGGCTTCGAGCTGGCCGTGCGCGGCGCGGCTCGTCCGCACGAGGTTCGCATGGTCGGCATTGGCGAGCCGGTTCGCGTCGGCCCGCGTCGCCGCCAGCACCGCCTGCTCCTCGAGCGCGAGGACGATGTCGACGGCGCCCGCGGCGACGAGGACGTCGGCGATCGCCTCGGTCCCCTTCGCGTACGCCGTGGCGTGCGAGCCCCGCTCCTGCACACGGAGCCCGCCGCCGAGGCGTGCCGCGAGCCCGCCGAGGAAGCGCGCGCCTTCGGCCTCCGCCGTCCGGATCTCGAGGTGCGGGTCCCTCGGGCCGCTGAGCGTGCCCGAGCCGAGCAGCGCGCCGCGAAGATAGGCGGCGGCGCAGCAGCGGCGGGCGACCACGCGGCGCGGCGGGTGGTCGAGCGGCCGGTGACCGCGGTCGAGCACGCCGGCCCGGTGGAGCGTCGCGTACGCGTCCTCCGAGCCCTCGACGTGCAACTGGTAGCGCGTGGCCCGGTCGAACGCCCGCCGGGGATAGGTGCGGATCTCGGACCGGACGCCGCAGTCGCGCAGGAGCGCGAAGGCGCGCCGGGCGACCGTCGAGCTGGAGACGTCGAGGTGGACGTCCACGCTCCCGCGACCGCGGAGATGGGCTCGCCCGGCGACGTGAAAGAGCCCCGAGACCTCGGCGAGCCGGTCGCACTCGTCCGCGGGCGCGATCGCCGCGAGCTCCTCCCGCAGGTCGTCAGAGAGCAAGGTCGTAGCCCTCGAGCGCGAGCAGGCGGCGCTTGTACGCGAGCCCGTAGGAGCCGTACGAGCCGGGTCCGCCGGCGGACACCACGCGGTGGCACGGCACGAAGACGGAGGGGTGGCTGCGGGCGCAGAAGCTCCCGGCGGCGCGCGCCGCTCCCGGGGCTCCGGCGAGCGCCGCGAGCTCGCCGTACGTGACGACCTCGCCGCGCGGGATAGCGCGAAGCGCGGCCGCGCACCGCGAGAGGAACGGCGTCTCGTAGTGGAGGTCGACCGGCACCTCCTCGAGCGGCACCACCTCGCCGGCGAAGTACGCCTGCAGCAACTGAACGACTTCCGTCACGAAGCCTCGACCCTTCCCTGACCCTTCGCGTGGTACGACGGCCCCGAGCCCGAGCCCCGGGTGGGTGGGGGTTTGGGATGGGGTCCTGCGGCCGCCCGTTCCGCGCGACCGAGCCTGCTCGGGGCGAGGCCACGGCAGCTCGTGCCAGACCACTCGACCGTCGTCGACCACGAGCTCCCCCACGCCCCAGCCTTCCGCCTCGTACGCCACCTGCGTCACCGCCACGACTCCGAATCCTAGAATCGCCTTCAGTGAGCACTCACGGCATCTTCCGGGTCCCCGAGCCGTACAACGAACCGGTCCTCGGCTACGAGCCCGGCAGCCCCGAGCGGGACGAGCTGCGCGGCAGGCTGGACGAGCTCTCTGGACAGCGGCTCGAGATCCCGCTCGTGGTCGGCGGCGAGGAGATCAGAACCGGCGACACGTTCGAAGCGGTCATGCCGCACAAGCGCAGCCACGTCCTCGCGGACGTCCACAAGGGCGGCGCTGACCAGGTCGACCGGGCCGTCGCCGCCGCGGCCGACGCATGGGAGGACTGGTCGCGCACGCCGTGGGAGGACCGCGCCGCCGTCTTCCTCCGAGCGGCCGAGCTCCTCGCGGGGCCCTGGCGCCAGACGCTGAACGCGGCGACGATGCTCGGCCAGTCGAAGACCGCGCACCAGGCAGAGATCGACTCCGCGTGCGAGCTGATCGACTTCTGGCGCTTCAACGTCCAGTACATGACGCGCATCTACGAGGAGCAGCCGATCTCCTCGCCCGGGATCTGGAACCGGCTCGAGTACCGGCCGCTCGAGGGCTTCGTCTTCGCCGTCACGCCGTTCAACTTCACGGCGATCGCCGGCAATCTGCCCGCCTCCGCGGCGCTCATGGGCAACACGGTCGTCTGGAAGCCCGCCTCGACCGCCGCCGTGAGCGCGCACTTCGTCATGAAGCTCTGGGAGGAGGCAGGCCTGCCTCCTGGCGTGATCAACCTCGTCCACGGCTCGGGCGCGGCGATCGGCGACCCCGCGCTCGCGAGCGAGCACCTGGCGGGCATCCACTTCACGGGGTCGACTCCCGTCTTCCAGGGCATGTGGCGGAAGGTCGGCGAGAACATCGGCAACTACCGCAACTATCCGCGGATCGTCGGCGAGACGGGCGGCAAGGACTTCATCGTGGCGCACCCGAGTGCCGACGCCGAAGCCGTGGCGACAGCGATCCTCCGCGGCTCGTTCGAGTACCAGGGCCAGAAATGCTCCGCCGCGTCGCGCGTCTTCGCGCCCGCGAGCCTCTGGCCGCAGGTGCGCGAGCAGGTGGTGGACGAGATCGGCGAGATGAGGATGGGCGACGTCGCCGACTTCTCGAACTTCGTCGGCGCCGTGATCGACGCGAGCTCGTTCGCGACGCAGAAGGAAGCGATCGAGGAGGCGAAGGCGTCGGGCGGCAAGGCGCAGGTGATCGCCGGCGGCGGGTACGACGACAGCGACGGCTGGTTCGTCCAGCCGACCGTGATCGAGACCTCCGATCCCGACTTCCGCACGATGAAGGAGGAGCTGTTCGGCCCGGTCGTTACCGCGTTCGTCTACGACGACTCCCGCTTCGAGGACACGCTCGACCTCATCGACAAGGGCACGACCTACGGACTCACGGGCGCCGTCTTCGCGCGCGATCTCGCGGCGGTCGAGACGGCGCGGGACCGGCTCCGCTACGCGGCGGGCAACTTCTACGTCAACGACAAGCCGACCGGAGCCGTCGTGGGACAGCAGCCGTTCGGCGGCGCGCGCGCCTCGGGCACGAACGACAAGGCCGGCTCGATGTGGAACCTGATCCGCTGGGTCAGCCCGCGCGCGATCAAGGAGACGTTCGTGCCCCCGCGGGATTACCGCTACCCGTTCCTCGGGCCCGAGCCGGACGCCGGGAGCTGAGCCCGCCGCGCACGCTGCCGTTCGCGTTCGGCAACGTCGCCGAGACGTACGACCGCGTTCGTCCGCCCTACTTCGTCCCTCTGCTCGACCGCGCGCAGGAGGTGCTCGAAGTCCCGGCCCAGGCGCGCGTCCTCGACCTCGGCGCGGGAACCGGGCGGCTCACCCGCGAGCTCACGCGGCGCTTCGCGGCCGTCGTCGCCGTGGAGCCGGACGACGAGATGCGCGCGCTCATCGACTGCGGGACCGTCCTGGGCGGCACGGCGGAGGCGATTCCGCTCGAGGACGGCAGCGTCGACTGCGTCTTCGCGGGAGAGGCGTTCCACTGGTTCGACGCCCCTCGCGCGATCGCGGAGATCGCACGGGTGCTCGCCCCGGGTGGCGGCCTCGCGATCGTCTGGACGCATTGGTGGGAGACCGAGCCGCTGCTACCCGAGGAGGCGGTCGGGATCCTCCGCGAGCCGTTCGAGCGCTTCGCGGCCCAACGGCCGATACCCTGGGACGGCGTCTTCGACGATTCGCCGTTCGAGCCGCTGCGCAACGAGGAGTTCGCGCAGGAGCTGGCCGTGGACACCGAGACGTTGCTCGGGATGTACTCGACGACGAGCTCCCTCGCGCTGCTGCCGGAGGCCGAGCGCACGGAACTGTTCGCCCGCGTACGTCCGCTACTCGGCGACGCGTACCGGCTGCCGGTCAAGCACCGGCTGAGCTGGACGACGCTCCGAGCCGGCTAGCGGTCGGCCAGCAGCGTCTCCAGCCGGCCGGCGCGGAACGCCTCGCGCCACGCCGCGTAGATCCGCGCACCGTTGCTCGGCGGCGCGAGCGGTCGCGGCAGCTCGTCCGGGAGGAACCACCCCGCGTCGCTCACCTCCCGGGGGTCGAGCCGCAGCTCCAGGTCGCCGGCCGGGACGGCGTGGTAGTAGGAGACGGCGCACCACTGCGGCTCGACGCCTCCCTCCTCGCCGGGCAGGTACTCGTCGACCCAGTGGCCGAGGTAGCCGGTCACGCGGACGCGCAGGCCGGCCTCCTCCAGCGTCTCGCGCTCGGCCGTCGCGGCGGGATGCTCGGGCCCGTCGCAGAAACCGGACGGCGCGCACCACCTTCCGAGCCACGGCTCGAGCGCGCGACGAGTCAGGAGCAGGCGCCCCTCGTGCACGACGAGCGCCGCGGCGGCCCGACTCGTCGTCAGCCAGTGCTCCTTCCCGCAGGCCGGGCACGCGACGGGCGCCGTCCTCCCGATCGGCGCGCCGCAGCTCGAGCAGAAGCGAGGCACGCCGGAACGCTACGGCACGCGTCGCTGCACGAACAGGATGGCCGCCGCGGCCGCGAGCGCGGGCAGCGCGAGCACGACGCCGGCCGCACGAACTCCGAACACTTCGGCCAGCGCGCCGTCGAGGAGGCTCGCGGCGGGCCGGAACCCGAGGAACGCGACGCTCCAGAGCGCCATGATCCGGCCGCGGTGATGGTCGGCGACGTCGAGCTGGAGGCGGCTCGTCGCCGCCGTGTTCGAGGCGAGGTAGCCGACGCCGCCGACGACGAGGAAGGCAAGGCCGAGCCAGATCGTCGGCGAGAGCGCGAAGCCGGCGATGCCGGCGGCGAGGAGCGACAGCGTGAGCGTCATCCGCCGGCGCGAGCCCGCGACCCGCCCGGCGACCAGGAACACCGCCGTGACGGCGCCGACGCCGAACGCGCCGACGATGATCCCGGGCCAGAGGCGCGGGTTGAGCCCGAACGTGCTCGCGAACGCCGGCGACTCCGTGTTGACCGGGTCGGAGGCGAACCCGACCGCGGTGACGATGAGGAGGAACGCGAGCAGGCGGGGCTGCTCCCGGACGAGGCGCAGGCTCTCGCGCAGCCTCGCGGCGCCGCGGCCGGCGAGCTCGCGTGCACGCGGCTGGACGATCGTCAGTCCGAGAACAAGCAGCAGATACGACGCGGCGTTGATCGCGAACGAGGGCGCAAAGCCGAGCTGGTCGACGGAGAGACCGCCGAGCGACGGCCCGACTGCACGCGCGAGGTTGAACGTCATCGAGTTGAGCGCGACGGCCGACTGGAGCTCGCTGCGCGGCACGAGGTCGCCGATCAGCGCCTGGCTCGCGGGTGCGCTGAAGGCGCTGCTCACGCCGAGGCCGACCGCGCAGCCGATCACGAGCGGCACCGAGGCGAGTCCAGCCCAGGTCAGCGCCGCGAGCCCGGCGCTGAGCACGGTCGAAGCGACCTGCGTCGCGAGCAGCAGCCGCTTCCGGTCGAGCCGGTCGGCGGCGCTGCCGCCCCACGGCGCGAGCAGCAGGATCGGGACGAAGTTGCCGAACTGCAGGACGCCGAGAAGGAACGGCGAGTGCGTCTGCTCGTAGACGTAGACCGAGGCGGCGAGATTCTGGAACCAGGTACCGCTCGCCGACGCCGCATTCCCGACGAAGTACGGGCCGAAGTTCCGGTGCCCGATCAGCCGCAGTGCGGCCCTCGGGCCCGTGTCGCTAGCCACGACCGGCTTTGTGCAGCTGCGCGTAGACGCTGCGGGCGACCTTCGCCGGCACGCCGGGGACGCCCTCGAGCTCCTCCGGCGTCGCGGCGAGCATCGCGTCGACCGAGCCGAAGTGGTTGAGCAGCGCGCGGCGCCGCGCAGGCCCCACGCCCTCGAGCTCGTCGAACAGGGACGCGAAGCCGCGCGTCTCGCGGCGCTGCCGATGGAAGCCGACGGCGAAGCGGTGCGCCTCGTCGCGGATCCGCTGCAGGAGCTGGAGCCCCGGATCGTGGCGCGAGAGGATGACGGGCTTCGGGCGCCCGGGCACGAACACCTCCTCCTCGCGCTTCGCGAGCGCGATCACCGCGACGCGCGGCAGGTCGAACGCCTGCATCGCCGCCAGCGCGGCTGCGAGCTGGCCCTTCCCGCCGTCCACCACCACGAGGTTCGGCGTCGCCGCGAACGACTCGTCGTAGTCGTCGGCTGCGGGGCCCGAGGCCAGCCGCGCGAACCGCCGCGAGACCATCTCCCCGATCGCGGCGAAGTCGTCCATCCCCTCCTGGCCGCGGATCGAGAACTTGCGGTAGTGCGCCTTCTTCGGCAGGCCGTCCTGGAAGACGACCATCGAGCCGACGTTGTCCTGCCCCATCGCGGTCGAGATGTCGAAGCACTCGATCCGGATCGGCAGCGACTCGAGGTTCAGCGTCTCGCGCAGCTGCTCGAGCGCCTCGACGCGGCGCAGGCGACGCTGCTCGCCCTGCGCGAGGTCGCTGGTGAGGACGTGCAGCGCGTTCTCGTCGGCGAGCCGCTGCAGCCGCCGCTTCTCGCCGCGCTCGGCGACCCGGATCTCGACCCGGGCGCCGCGGCGCTCGGTGAGCAGCTCCGCGAGCGCCGAGAGGTCGCCGGCGTCGCTCGGGACGACGATCTGCGGCGGCACGCTCGGCGCGCTCCCGTAGTACTCGAGCCCGAACGACTCGAGGATCGTCGTCACGTCCTGGCCGCCGACGTTCTCGAGATGGAACGAGTGGCGGTCGACCATCTTGCCGCCGCGCAGCGGGAAGATCTGGACGACGGCGCGGTCTCCCTCGGCGGCAAAGCCGATCACGTCCACGGTCCCGACCGACTGCCGCTCGACCGCCTGCCGCTCGACGAGATGCTGGACGGCATAGAGCCGGTTTCGGTAGCGGGCCGCGTCCTCGTAGCGCTCCTCGGCCGCAGCCTCCTGCATCCGCCGCTCGAGCTCGCGCTGGATCGGCTTCACGTCGCCGGAGAGGAACTCGATCACGCCGTCGACGATCCCGCGGTAGTCCTCCGCGGACACGTAGCCGACGCAGGGCGCCAGGCACCGGTCGATGTGGTAGTCGAGGCACGGGATCCCGCTGTGCCGGCCCGGCTTCGGCCCCTCGCACGGCCGGTAGCGGAAGACGCGGTTGAGGACGTCGAGCGTCTCGCGCACCTTCTTCGCGTTCGCGTACGGGCCGAAGTACCAGACGCCCGGCCGGTGCCGCTCGCGCGTGAACATGACGCGCGGGTACTCGTCCTCGACCGTGACAGCGATGTACGGGAACGACTTGTCGTCGCGCAGCCGGACGTTGAACGGGGGCCGGTGCCGCTTGACGAGGTTCTGCTCGAGGTGGAGCGCCTCGACCTCGCTCCCGGTGACGATCACCTCGACGTCGGCGACGCGTCCCGGCAGGCTGCGGATCTGCGCGCGCCCGTCGGTCGTCTTCTGGAAGTACGAGCGGACGCGCGGGCGCAGCGACTTCGCCTTCCCGACGTAGAGGACGTCGCCGTCCTCGTCCCGGAACAGGTACACGCCGGGCCTCGAGGGCAGCGACTTGAGCTGGTTCTCGACGCGGGATGCCACGGCTACCATCCTGCCGATGGAGGGCCAGTACGTCGCGTACACCTTCTACCGGGTCGATCCCGCCTGGCGGCGGCTGCCGGTCGAGGAACGCCAGGCGCACAAGGACGCGTTCGCGGAGGTCGTCGAGCACTTCGCGGAGCGCTTCGAGCACCTGCGCGCGTACTCGACCGCAGGCGTCCGTCCGGAGACGGACTTCTTCCTCTGGAAGATCAGCGAGCGGTACGACCTCCTCGAGGAGCTCGGCGCGGCGCTCAACGCGACGCCGCTCGCCGGCTGGCTCGAGACGCCGTATTCGTACCTCGCGACGACGAAGGCGTCGCAGTACACGAGCGCCCGCAAGGCGCGGAAGATCACGCCGCACGGCCTTCCCTACCTCGTCGTCTACCCGTTCGTGAAGGTGCGGCCGTGGTACACGCTCACCGAGGAGGAGCGGCAGCGGGCGATGGACGAGCACATCCGGATCGGCCGCGAGGAGTTCCCCGGGATCAAGAACCACACGACGTACTCGTTCGGGATCGACGACCAGGAGTTCATGACGGCCTTCGAGTGCGAGGAGCCGGCGGACTTCATGCACCTCATGCTGCGGCTGCGCGACAGCGAGGCATCCCGGTACACGGAACGCGACACGCCGATCTTCGTCGGACGCTTCGTCGAGGTCCGCGAGGCGCTCGCAGCGCTCGACGGCGCGTCGGCCCGCGTCGAGATCTAGCGGCCCGCGGCCTCTCGGGGGTCAGACGTAGGTGTGCTGGTCGCGCCAGGTGCGCCACATGGCGAACCCGCAGAGGCCGAGGACGCCGACGAAGGCAAGGATTTGATAGCCCGTCGCACCGCCGTACCAGTAGACGCCGACGTCCGCCACGGCGAGGACCGCCGAGCCGTAGAAGACCGTCTGCGCGCGGCCCGACCACATCGAGATGCCTTCCCGCTGCTCGCGCCACACGAGGAAGATGAAGTACGCGATCGCGAGCAGGAACGCAACGCGCGCGATGATCTGCAACGCATTCAGGGTCTGCTCGAGCTGGAAGACGACGATCAGCCCGGCGATCGCCGCGAGGATCAGCAGACCGCGCAGGGTCGGGTTGATGCGGGAGAAGAACCTGCTCATGTGGCCGTCAGGTACGCCCGCACGGCGAGCGCTCCTGCCACCAAGGTAGCGCCGGTGAACCACGCCAGCCGTCCGCGGCGATCGGCTGGTGCGTAGAGCCAGGGCGCGATCACGGCGAGTAGCGAGAGCGTCCCGTACAGGTAGTGGAGCCGGTCGGCCGCGCGGTGATGGCTCGAGAGGAGCAGGAGCCCGATCCCGACCTGCGCCACGAGCAGCGTCTGGGCGAGCGCGAGCAGGTGCGTGAGGGTTCCTCGCGCCTCGCGCCGGCGGTAGTACGTCCACCCGCCGACCGCTGCCGCCCCGAACGTCGTCGCGAGTACCGCGAAGGCGACCGCGTGGTGAACGCCGACCATGGCCGGCGGAGCCTAGCGGCGCCGTCTGCCGGTGCCGTCGTCGCTACTCGCCGTCGGTCCGGCCGGGATCGGGAGCCGGTTGCGGCGGCGTCCCCTCGTCAGGAGGCGGATACGGCTCCGGAACCTGCGCGGGCTGCGGTGGGTTGCCCTCGTCCGGCGGCGGATAGGGGTCGCTCGGCCCCGGGTCTTCGTTCGGGGTGACCATGATCGTCTCCTGTACCGGGAGACGGGCCCGGCGAATCCTCTCGTCGGCACCGGCGAGCCGGGCCGCGAGATCGTCCTCGATGCGCTTCCGCTCCTGCTCGAGGTCCATGAGCCGTTCGCGGGCACGGCGCTGGGCGGGTTCGTCATCGCTCCAGACCGCCTCGCCGAGCGCCTGGAGCGCGGGGGCACGCTCGTACGAGATGGCGTCGAGCCGCGAACGTGTCCGCCAGCGCGTCACCGCCGAGTCGAGCCTCGTCCGCCACACCTCTGCGGCGCTCGAAGCGTGAGCGCGCCCGTCGGACGCCAGGCGTGAGGAATGCTCCGCCCAGAGACCGCCCCCGCGGCGCGTCGCCTCCCCGAGCGCGACGAGGAGGATCACGGCGAGGAGGAGCATGACGATGCCCCAGGCCCAGCTACCCGTCGCGAACAGACCGATCGCCGCGCCGAACGCGGCGAAGCCGAGGCAGAGGAGGACGAACCGGGCGGGCAGGCCGAGCCAGCGCCGTTCGACGCTTTCATGCACGACGGGCCCGGGAACCGTTTCGAGCGCCGGCAGCTCACCGCCCGACGCCGCACCGCACCCGGAGCAGAACCGCGCGTTCGGCGCGAGCTGCTCACCGCAATTAGGGCACGCGCTCTCCCTGACCGGCGACGCGCTCATGCCGGCCCTGTTCCCCACCTTCCAGCGCTCGTAACACCTCGGCTGCCCGGCGGCGAAGCGGCCCCACCTGCACGCGGTAGTCCTCGTCCGAGATCTTGCCGGTGCGGTGGTCGAACTCCAGCTCCTTCAGCGCCGCGAGCGCGCGATCCCGCTCCTCGGCGAGGGCGAGGCGCTCGCGCGCCTCGGGTGCGAGCTCGTCGAGCCGGTCGCTCGCGGGAGCAGGATCGCGGAGGAACGGCCGGGCGACGAAGACGACTGCGACGACCGCGAGGATCGCCGCAAGCGCGAGCGCCCAGGCCACGTCAGATTCCCGCTGGAGCCGCGCCCGCCGCGTATCGCGCGGCGAGCCGGCGCTGCTCGACCGCGTCCGGCCACATCGCGATCAGCGAGCCGGCGAAGAAGACGAAGCCGGCGATCCAGATGAGATTGATGAGCGGCTTCACGAACACCTTGAGGTCGATCGCCCCCGTCTTCCGGTCGGCGATCTGCGCTGTCGTGAACACGTCGCCGAGCGAGCGTGGGTCGTGGTAGACGGACGCCTCGTTCGACGGCCCCTCGATGTCGTAGTTGTTCATTCCCGGATGGAGCGTGAAGCGCTCCCCGTGCCCCGTCACCGCGACGACCGAGCGGAAGCCCGTGTAGTTCGCGCCGTGCACGGCGTTGCTCGTGACGTACGTGAGCGTGTAGCCCGCCGCCCGGATTGACTGCCCCGGCGCCAGCTTGCTCTCGCGCACCGTCTGGTACGCGCTCGAGCCGGCGATGCCGATCGCGAGCAGGACGACCGCGGCGTGGACGACGTAGCCGCCGTAACGCCGCCGGTTCCGCGCGACGAGGCGGAAGATGCCGCCCGCGGCGGCGCGGCCACGCACGAACTCGAGCACGATCGAGGCGGCGACGAACGCGCCGAACGTGTAGGCGAGCAGACCCGGCCACGAGCTGCCGAAGCCGAGCCCGAGCAGCACCGCGCCGGCCGCGACCGCCACGGCGAACGGCGCGACGAACGTCTTCCCGAGCGAGCGCAGCGACGCCCTACGCCACGCCACAAGCGGCCCCAGCCCCATCAGGAGCAGCAACGGCAGCCCGAACGTGTGGAGGAAGAAGTCGTAGTACGGCTTCGAGACCGACCTCGTCTCGCCGCGCACCGCGTCCGAGAGGATCGGATAGAGGACGCCCCAGAGGATCGTCAGGCACAAGGCGACGAGCAGCAGGTTGTTGTAGAGGAACGTCGCCTCCCGCGAGACGAGCGACTCGAGCCTCGTCTTCGTCCGCAGCAGCGGCAGGCGCCAGCGGATCAGCGCCACCGAGAGTCCGATCATCAGCGCGAGGAAGCCGAGGAACCACCCGCCGATCGAGCTCTTCGAGAACGAGTGGATCGAGTCGATCACGCCCGAGCGCGTGAGGAACGTCCCGAAGAGCGAGAGATTGAAGGCGAGCGCGACGAGCACCATGTTCCAGACCTTCAGCATCCCGCGCTTCTCCTGGATCATCACCGAGTGGAGGAACGCGGTCGCGGCGAGCCACGGCATGAGCGCTGCGTTCTCGACGGGATCCCAGGCGTAGTAGCCGCCCCAGCCGATCTCGACGTAGGCCCAGTGCGCGCCGATGAGCTGGCCGACGCCGAGGAACGTCCACGCGGCGAGCGTCCAGCGGCGCGTCGCGACGATCCAGCGCTCGTCCGTCCGGCCGGAGAGGAGCGCGCCCATCGCGAACGCGAACGGAACGGTGAGACCGACGTAGCCGAGGTAGAGCAACGGCGGGTGGGCGAGCATGTACGGGTTCTGCAGGCTCGGCACCATCCCCTGGCCGTCCGCCGGCGCAGGCTGGACGTTGAACGGGCTCGAGACGAAGCAGAGCATGAAGCCGAAGAAGACCGCGACGAGCCCGAACACGGGCACCGTCCAGGCGATGAGCTCGCGCGAGCGGCGGTTGAGCCAGACGGCGAGCCCTCCGTACCCCGTGAGCACGAGCAGCCAGAGCAGGAGCGAGCCCTCCTGGCCCCCCCAGAACGCCGACAGCGCATAGCCGAGCGGGAGCTTGTGGCTCGTGTGCTGCCACACGTAGACGAAGGTCATGTCGCGGCGGCCGAGGGCGACGAGCAGCACGATCGCCGCGACGAGCGTGACGGGGAACGCTGCGAGGAGCGCGTTCTGAGCCGACAGCGCGAGCCTGCGGCGGCGCTTCCACGCCGCATAGGAGCCGGCGACCAGCGCGTATGCCACGAGACCGAAGGCGAGGAGTAGCGCCGCGCGCCCGAACGGGGCCATCAACGCGCTACGTCTTCGAGGATTTCGCGGGCGAGTACTTCGAGGGGCACTTCGTCACGAGCGAGCCCGGCTTCGCGACGAAGACGCCGTCGCGCATCGTCCCCTCGACGACGATGTGGCGACCGACCTTGAACAGATCGGGGACGCTGCCCCGGTAGGCCACGTCGACGCGCCTGGGTGCCGTGCGGCCGATGTCCTTGAGCTGGAAGCGGAGACCGCGGTGCGTGTAGGCGTTCCCCTTCACCGGACCGACGACGGCGCCTACGAGCGTCACGTCTCCGGTGTGGCCGGCGAGCGACGTCGGCGTGAGCTGTGCGACGCCGTTCCCGGCGAGGGCCGTGTAGACGACGAAGATCGCGAGAGTGGCCGCCACGGAGAGGGCGATCACGAGCCGCGCAGGACTGGATCCCACGCGCGCATCGTAGCCCCCGTTCGCCGACGGAAGCGGCAGTCGGAGCGGCGGTGACCTAGCTCTTCGGCGAGTTGGCCGGCTTGCGAGCCGGGATGCGGTAGCCGTGCTCGTGACAGAGCGAGCCGGGTGCGTCCTCGGTCAGCGCGTCGCAATAACCCTTGCCGTAGGCCGCCCTGAGGAACGCCGCGACGACCTCGAGGTTCCACTCGCTCACTTCGAGGGTCTCCCGCCAGAGGTCGGCGAGGCGGAGGTCGATGTCGAGTTCGAGGAGGTCGATCCGGGAGGGTCGCTTCGGCATGGCGACAAGGTAGGAACCGGGTCGGACGGCATAGGCTCCCCCGAATGGGTGAGATCCGCTACGGCCCGGGCGGCCTGCCGGAGGGGCCGACGTTCGAGGAGGCGTTCGCGGCGCTCGCAGCCGACGGCTACCGGGCCTGCGAGGTCGGATTCGTCAGCGGATTCTGGCTCGACTACGAGACGGCGCCGCTCTTCGGCGCAGCCGCCGACGCCGTCGACGTCGCCCTCTCGGTGCACGCTCCGCTCGCCGCGTTCATGGGCCATGCCGACCGGGGCAAGAAGTTCAAGATGGCGCTGGGCATGCTCGACCACACTGCAGGCCTCGCGAAGGCCTGTGGCGCGCGGCTCATCGTCTTCCACCCGGGCTTCCTGCTCGGCCGCGAGAGGGAGCAGGCGATCGCCGACGTCGTCGACCAGCTCGGCGACCTGCGCGACCGGCTCGAGCAGAAGGACCGGCTCGTCCCGTTCGGCGTCGAGGTCATGGGCCGCGTCCGCGACCTCGGCACCGTCGAGGACGTGCTCGCGATCGCGGCTCAGGTGGACTTCGTCCGGCCGGTGCTCGACTTCGCCCACATGCACGCCACGAGCGACGGCGCCTTTCTCGAGGCGGGCGCGTTCGCGGACGCCCTCACCGGCGCGGATGCCGTGCTCGAGCCGGGCGCGCCGTTCCACATCCACTTCAGCGACATCCAGTACGCGAACCGGAACGAGACTAAACACCTTCCGTACGGCGAGGGGACGCTGCGCGCCGAGCCGCTGCGCGAGGCGCTCGGGCGGTTCGAGCGGCCGGCGACCGTGATCAGCGAGGCCCCGGATGCGGCCTCGACGCGCCTGATCGCAGACGTTCTGCTCGGCTGAGCCGGTCAGGACTTTCGGCCAGGGCGATTCCGTTTTGCGCTCCGTATAACTCGCGGACGTGAAGCGCCTTTGCATCGCGGGTCTCCTGGGCGTCGCCACGCTTGCCTGCGCCGCCTGCGGCGGCGGCACGCAGAGCGCCGCTCGCCCCGCGTTGCCAACGCAGCTCGTGAAGCAGATCAAGGCGGAGGTCCGCAAGCCGTCGATCATCACGGGCTCCTCCTCGGCGAACACCGTCACGGTGTACGGGCCGGCTTCGCGCGGCGCGATCGAAAAGATCTCCTCGCCGGGAGCCACGAGCGTGAGCGCGCACGTGTCCGGTAGCTGGTACCTGATCGTCCTGCACGGGAGCTTCGACCTGAACTCCCCCGTCCCGCCCGGAGCGCAAGAGCCGCACGGCAGGGTCGCGATGGAGGTGTGGTCGCCCACGGCCACGGGTCGCGGCTACAGCGTCGGCAATCGGCTGCCGAAGGCAGTCTCGCGCCTCCGCGGTCCCGCCGTCGTCGACCTGGGCTGACCGGCGCTCCTCGCGGGCGCGTAGCATCGCGCCCGTGCTCGACCCCAAGGTTTTCAAGGCGTACGACGTGCGCGGGATCTATCCCGCCGAGCTCGACGAGGACGGCGCGGAGGCGATCGGCCGCGCGTACGTCGAGCTGTTCGAGCCGCGGCGGATCGCCGTCGGCCGCGACATGCGGCTCTCGTCTTCCGCCGTGCAGGAGGGGTTCATGCGCGGGGCTGCGACGGCGGGCGCGGACGTCCTCGACCTCGGGCTCGTCGGCACGGAGATGGTCTATTTCGCGGTGGGCTCGCTCGAGCTCGAAGGCGGCGCAATGGTCACCGCCTCGCACAACCCGAAGCAGTACACCGGACTGAAGCTCGTCCGCCGAGGCGCGCTGCCGGTCGGCGGCGAGTCCGGGCTGCTCGACCTCCGTGATCTGACCATGGCCGAACCGGACACGTCCCGGTGCCAGGCACCGGGACGTGTCCCGAGAGGCGATGTCCAGCAGTACGACATCTGGCCGGCGTACGTCGAGCGGGTGCTCTCGTTCGTGGAGGTCGGCGAGATCAAGCCCCTCCGCGTCGTGATCGACGCGGCGAACGGGATGGCCGGGACGATGCTGCCGCCCGTGCTCGAGCGCCTTCCGGTCGAGACGGTCCGCTGCTACTTCGAGCCCGACGGGTCGTTCCCGAACCACGAGCCGAACCCGCTCCTGCCAGAGAACCGGGAGTTCATCATCCGGACGACGCTCGAGGAAGGCGCTGACCTCGGGGTCGCGTTCGACGGCGATGCCGATCGCTGCTTCTTCGTCGACGACACCGGCGAGTTCGTCCCGGGCGACTTCGTCACCGCCCTCTTCGCCGAGAGCGTGCTGGAGAAGGAGCCGGGCGCGAAGATCATCTACGACGTCCGCGCGAGCCGCGCCGTGCCCGAGACGATCGAACGCGACGGCGGTGTGCCCCTCGTAAACCGCGTCGGCCACGCGTTCATCAAGGCGCGGATGCGGAAGGACGATTCCGCGTTCGCCGGCGAGGTGTCCGGCCACTACTACTTCCGCGACTTCAGCCAGGCGGACACGGGCGTCGTCCCGTTCTTGCTCATGCTCGAGCTGATCTCGAAGAAGGGCCGGAAGCTGTCGGAGATCCTCGCGCCGCTCCGCTCGCGCTACTTCATCACGGGCGAGCTCAACACTCCCGTCCCGGACGTCGCGCTCAAGCTGCAGGAGCTCAAGGAGCGCTACGCGGGCGAGGGGCGCATCTCGCACCTCGACGGCATCTCGGTGGACTTCGACGACTGGCACTTCAACGTCCGCCCTTCCAACACCGAGCCGCTCCTGCGCCTCAATCTCGAGGCGACGTCCGAGGAGCTGATGGAGCAGAAGCGCGACGAGGTCCTCGCCCTGATCCGCTCGTGAAGGCGCCGTTCAAGTTCTCGGCCACGACGCGCGTCGGCTTCTCCGACACCGACGCGCAGGGGATCGTCTACTACGGCCGCTACAACCCCTACTTCGACCTCGCGCGCGTCGAGTACCTGCGCTCGCTCGGGCTTCTCCAGCAGCGCGGCGAAGCCGGCGACTTCGTGATGCGCGCCAACGACGTCGAGTACTTCGCGCCGGCGGTCTTCGACGACGAGATCGAGGTCTTCGTCCGCGTCTCGCGGCTGGGACGGACGAGCGTCACCTTCGAGTTCGCGGCGTACCAGCTCCCCGAGGGCGTGCTCATGGTCACCGCGCACCAGACGCTCGTCTACATCGACCTCGCCGAGCGGAAGGCGTGTCCCGTGCCCGACGCGTTCCGCGAGCCTGTCCTCGCCTTCGAGGGCGGCGATGTCGATGCCTGACGCCGACGACCTGCTGCGGCAGGCGGTCGAAGAGCTCGCCGCACGCGACGGCTGCGTCTGGGCCGGGATCTACTTCGTCGAGGAGGGCAGCCTCGTCCTCGGGCCGGAAGCCGGCGCGCCGGATCCCGGACGGCGAACGACGGTCCCGGTGCTCTGGCGGGGCACACGGGTCGCGGAGCTCGCGGCCGACGGAGCGGCCGAGCCGGCGGCGCTCGAGGTCGTCGCCTCGGAGATCGCCGAGCTCTGCCTCGTCGGCTGGGACACCGGCGGCGAGCCGTGGCGAAGCTGACGGAGCGGGCGCTGACCTAGGACGGTGTGACGCGGCGGGCGTCGAAGACGCCGTCGACGTTGCGCAGGGAGGTGAGGAGCCCGCGGAGCGCCTTCACGTCGCCGACCTCGGCGACGTACCAGTTCCGGGCCATCTGATCCTCGACGCTACCGCCGTACGAGACGATGTTCGAGCCGTGCTCGGCGAACGTCCGGGCGACGTCCTCGAGCAGGCGCGGGCGATCCCAGGAGTCGACGGCGATCTGGACGCGGAAGCTCTGGCTGCCGCCTCCCTCCCACTCGACCGGCGTGAAGCGCTCGGGGTTCCGGCGGAGCGCGCGCACGTTCGGGCAGTCGCCGCGGTGGATCGTGATCCCCTTGCCGAGCGAGATGTAGCCGACGATGTCGTCGCCCGGGACGGGCGTGCAGCATTTCGCGAGCCGGACGAGGACGTCCTCGACCCCGATCACGTTGATGCCGTAGCTGTCGCTGCCCGCCGCCTCGCGGGCGCGGGGCTTCTTGAGCGGGATCGGCTCCTCGGCGACCTCGGCGACCTTGAGCTGCTGGAGAACCTTGTCGACGATCTTGGAGGCGGTGAGCTTCCCGGAGCCGAGCGCGATGTAGAAGTCCTCCGCCTTCTTGTAGCCCGACTCGCGGATCACACCTGCGAGCACCGCTGAGCCCGCGAGCTTCTTGTACGGGAGGTTCTGCGCCTTGAGCGAGTTCTCGAGCGCCTCGCGCCCCTTCGCCTCGAGATCCTCCTTCTGCTCGCGCGAGAAGAACTGGCGGATCTTGTTGCGTGCCCGGGACGAGGCGACGAGCGACAGCCAGTCGCGTGACGGGCCGCGAGCCGCGGATTTCCCCGTGAGGATCTCGACGCGGTCGCCGCTGCGCAGGCGGTAGTGGAGGGGGACGATCCGCCCGTTCGCCTTCGCGCCGACCGTGCGGTGCCCGACGTCGGTGTGGACGGCGTATGCGAAGTCGATCGGCGTCGCGCCGGCCGGCAGCGTTTTCACCTCGCCCTTCGGCGTGAAGACGAAGACCTCCTCGTCGAAGAGGTCGGTGCGGAAGCTCTTGACGAACTCGCGCGCGTCGGTCTCGTCGGCGTTGATGTCCATGAGCTGCCGCACCCATGAGAGCCACTCCTCACCGGGCTTGGCACCTCGGTTCTTGTACGAGTACCAGTGCGCCGCGACACCCAGCTCGGCGGTCTCCTGCATCGTCCGTGTTCGCACTTGGATCTCCAGCGGACGGCCCTCGGGGCCGATGACGGTCGTATGGAGACTGCGGTAGCCGTTGAACTTCGGCATTGCGATGTAGTCCTTGAACCGTCCGGGCATCGGCTTCCAGAGGGAGTGGATGAGGCCGAGCGCGCCGTAGCAGTCGCGCGTCCCCTCCTCGCCGTCCCGCTCGACGGTGACCCGCATCGCGGTGAGGTCGTAGATCTCGTTGAACTCGCGACCCTTGCGGGCCATCTTGTCGTAGATGGAATAGAAGTGCTTCGCGCGGCCGGAGATGTCGACGGGGATGTCGACCTTTTCGAGCTCGCGGCGCAGGACGTCCGCCGCCTCGGCGACATGTCCCTCACGGTCGGCGCGCCGCTCGGCGACCATCGCCTTGATCTCCGCGTACTTGCGCGGGTGAAGTATCTCGAAGGCGAGGTCCTCCAGCTCCCATTTGAGCGCGTGGATGCCGAGGCGGTGCGCGAGGGGCGCATAGACCTCGAGCGCCTCCCGCGACTTCTGGATCTGCTTCTGCTTTCCGAGGTACTCGATCGTGCGGAGGTTGTGAAGCCGGTCGGCAAGCTTGACGAGGATGACGCGCACGTCCTCGGCCATGGCGACGACCATCTTCCGGTAGTTCTCCGCCTCCGCCTGCTCGCGGGTCTGGAACTGGACGCGCGTCAGCTTGGTGACGCCGTCGACGAGCGCGGCAATCTCGTCGCCGTACTCCTCGCGGAGGGCGTCGAGCTCGACGCCTGTGTCCTCGACGACGTCGTGCAGCAGCGCGGCGGCGATCGTCTGCTCGTCGAGGCGAAGTCCGGCGCAGATCGTCGCGACGCCGACCGGATGCGTGATGAACGGCTCTCCGGAGCGGCGCTGCTGCCCTTCGTGCGCGGCGGCCGCGAAGCGGAACGCTCGCGTGACGAGGCCGACGTCGACGTCGGCGTCCTGGGCGGCGAGCTCAGCGAGGAGCCCTTGCAGGAGCTCTTCGTGTCTCTCACCGGCTTCGAGGGTCGTCACCGTCTCAGTGTACTCCCGGGTTTTCGCGCGAACCCGCGCGGAAGGAACGGCCGTTAGAGGATCGAAATGACGCTTCCCATGCCCCGTTTCCGCCGCTTCACGCGACGCCGCAGAGCCCTCCGCCTCGCGCGCGCGCTCGCCCTCGGCCTGGGCCGCTAGGCGGCCCGCGCCAGCGGCTCGACTGCGAGAAGCGCCCGGAAACGGGCGGATTCGAACAGATCGCGTCGGACGCCGTCCTCGAGACCCAGCTCGGCGAAGATCATGGTCGCCTCGGAGTCGCGAGCGGAGGCGGGCTTGCGCCATTCGTCGGCCAGCCACCCGCGCAGCTCCAGGTAGCGGGCTGCGGTGGGAAACACGCGGCGGACGACGAGCTGCGGGGCGACCGTGCCGTTCCAGCGGTTCTCCTCGAGCCGGAACGCGACGTCGTACAGGGCGTCGGGGCGGAACACGTCGATGCGCGACCCCTGCCCGAAGGCGATCGCGCTCCCGCCGTCCCGCCCGTCTCGCCGGATCCGGAAGCGCAGGTGCTTGCCGTCGCCGACGGTCGCAAGCTCGGCGAGCCCGCAGCCGGAGGCGAGGAGCGTCGGCGCGGGGTTGCCGAGACCGAACGGCGCAAGCCTGCCGAGCTCCGTGCACAGGTCGAGGGACAGGTCGGCACCGCGGGCGACGACGGCGTCGATCGACGTGACCGGTGCGAGGTCTTCCTCGTCGAGCACCGTCGCGGCCTGCTCGGCGAACGCCTCGGCGAATGCCTCGACGTTTTCCTCCTGGATCGAGAGGCCCGCTGCGGCTCGGTGTCCGCCCCAGCGTTCGAGCAGGCCGGCGCAGGCTCCGAGTGCGCCGTGCAGGTCGAAGGCCGGGATCGAGCGGCCCGATCCCTTCCAGTCGCCGTCCGTGCCCGCGATCAGGACGACCGGCCGGTGATAGCGCTCGACGAGCCGCGAGGCGACGATCCCGATCACGCCTTCGTGCCAATCGGCTCCGGCCACCGCGTAGGCGGGCCGCGCGCGCATCTCGGCCGGCCACGACTCGACCTGCGCGACCGCCTCGCGGAGGATCCGGCCCTCGACCGCCTGGCGCTCGCGGTTCAGCTCCTCGAGCGAGTCGGCGAGCCGGCGTGCCTCTGCTTCGTCCTCGGTGAGCAGCAGCTCGAGTGCCTCGCGAGGATGGCCCAGACGTCCTGCGGCGTTCAACCGCGGGGCGAGGCGGAAACCGACGGCCCCGGCATCGACGGCGGCCGGGTCGACTCCTGCGCTCCGCATGAGCGCCCGCAGACCCGGCTTCGCGGTTCGTGCGAGCGCGCGTAGCCCGGCGATGGCGAGCGAGCGGTTCTCGTCGACGAGCGGGACTACGTCGGCGATCGTCGCGAGCGCGACGAGGTCGAGATGCCGGCGCGGCACGTCGGAGTCGACCCCGAAGAGCGCCTGGCCGAGCTTGTAGACGACGCCGGTGCCGCACAGCTCGGGGAACGGGTACGCGGAGGGGCGGGTGGCGACGATCGGACAGTCGGGGAGTGTCTCGCCGGGACGGTGGTGATCGGTGACGACGACGTCGACGCCGCGTTCCTTCGCGTCGGCGACCTCGGCCGCGGCCGTGATCCCGCAGTCGACGGTGAGGACGAGTCCGCATCCCTCGTCGGCGAGCCGGGCGAGCGTCTCGCCGCGGACGCCGTAGCCTTCGTCGAACCGACTCGGGAGATGCCAGGCGACCTCCGCGCCGAGCTCGCGCAGCAGGAGAACTGCGAGCGTGGTGGCGGCGATCCCGTCGACGTCGTAGTCGCCGTGGACGCAGATCCGACGCCCCTGCTCCACTGCCGCCCTGATCTGCGCGCAGGCGGCGTCCATGTCGCCGAGGAGAAACGGGTCGTGTGGAGGCTGCTCGCCGTCGAGAAAGCGACGCGCGTGCGCCGGGTCGGAGTAGCCGCGGCGGACGAGAACGGCGGCGGTCAGCTCCGAAATGCCGAGCGCGCGTACGAGCTCCGCCTGGGATGCGGGCGGACAGTCGGCGAGTGTCCAGGTGCCTTCGTGCATGTGCAGCCAAGCTACGGGGATGGGCGGACGGAATCGGCCCGGACGCCCGGCCGAAAGGGACATGCGCACCGGTATTGCCGGCATTTCGCGAAGGAGCCGCGACACATCCGTCACCGGTGAAGCGGCACGCTTCACCGGTTCCCCGGGTGGGTGGGGGTTAGGGATGGAGTAGAAACGGTCTCCGTGGCCGCACCTTCGGCAGCCGACCTGCGGCGCGAGTTCGTCCTCGACCCGGAGGTCGCATTCCTCAACCACGGCTCGTTCGGTGCCTGCCCGCGGCCGGTGTTCGAGCGCTATCAGGCCCGGCAACGGGAGCTCGAGCACGAGCCGGTCGACTTCATCCGGCGCCGCCTCCCCGCCCTCCTCGACGACGCACGCGCAACCCTCGCCGACTACCTAGGCGCCTCCACCGACGATCTCGCCTTCGTCACGAACGCGACGACCGGAGTCAACCTCGCCGCGCGCTCCCTCGAACTGCAACCGGGCGACGAGGTGCTCACCACCGACCTCGAGTACGGCGCCTGCGACCTCGCATGGGAGTGGATCTGTCGCCGCGCCGGGGCGCGCTACGTCCGGGCGCCGATCCCGCTCCCCCTCCGCGACCCGGGCGAGCTCGTCGATGCGCTCTTCGCGGCCGCGGGCGAACGAACGCGCGTGCTCTACGTCAGTCACGTGACGTCTTCGACCGGGCTCGTCCTCCCGCTCGAGGAGATGCTCACCAGCGCCCGTGCGCTCGATCTGGTCACGATCGTCGACGGAGCGCACGCGCCGGCGCATGTTCCCGTCGAGCTGGCGCGACTCGACGCCGACTTCTACGCCGGGAACTGTCACAAATGGCTCTGCGCTCCGAAGGGCGCCGGGTTCCTTCATGTGCGCCCCGAGCACCAGGAGCGCGTCGACGCCGCGATCGTCAGCTGGGGCTACTCGGAGGGAAACACGTTCGTCGACCGGCTCGAGACGCAGGGCACGCGCGACCCCGCGGCGTGGCTCGCGGTGCCCGAGGCGATCCGCTTCGAAGCCGACCGCGACTGGGACGAGGTGCGCGACCGCTGCTGCAGGCTCGCACGCGAGGCACGCTGGGAGCTGTGCGAGCTCACGGGAACAGAGCCGCTCGGGCCTGACGAGATGCTCGGCCAGATGGCGGCCGTCCGGCTCCCGCACCCCGCGCCCGGCCTGTCCGACCGGCTCTTCGCAGACCATCGCGTCGAGGTCCCGATCGGAGGACCCACGGACGACCTCCTCCGCCTGTCGGTCGCCGCCTACACGACGCGCGACGAGATCGACCGGCTGCTAGCCGCCCTCGCTCGGGAGCTTGACCCCGAGCACCGTCAGCGCGACCAGTAGGCCGAGCCCGAGCACCCAGTAGGCGAGAACGCGCCGCGGATGGCGCGACTCCCGCAGGGAGTTGAGCGCGATCTTCCCCCACAGGAGCGCGAGACCGACAGCCGCAGCACCGCCGACGACGATCACCGGCGCGAGATAGACCGCCTTCTCGAACGGCCACGCGAGCACCCACGCCGTCAGCGCGACGAGCGCGAGAACGACCGCGAGCGCGACCGGATAGCGGAGTGCGCGCACGTCGTCAGGGTACGCTGCAGGCCGTGGAGGCAGCCGGGAACTACCACTCCGGCGACGACTACGTCGTCGAGTTCCTCGGCTACCGCTTCTCGTTCAACAGCCTCGACTTCGAGGAGAGGGTCACGGCCGCGGCGGTCCGGCTCGGGCTCGTCGCCGGCCCCGAACTGGACGAGGAGGAGACCGCGGATCTCGTCGAGCTCGTCGAGCGCGACGCGATCCAGACTCCCCGCAGCGCGCTCGGGGAGTACCTCGTCCGCCACTGGGACGCGCTCGCGCTCGTCCGCGGCGAGTCGCTCGTCTACTGGCTGAAGAAGCTCGTGTTTCGTGGCGCATGGCTCGACCACCGGGTCAAGGAGGGCCTGCTCGATGTCGGCTGGGACGACGAGCGGCAGGACTTCACGTTCGCAGACACGAACGGCGGCCGTGCCCTTGTCGACCTCCTTCCCACGCCGAGCTGGCACGAGCTCCAGTACCGGAGATGACCGTGCCGCGCCGCTACGCGCTGCTGTTGCCCGCCTACCTGGCTGCGCTCCTCGCGCTCGACACGCAGGTCACGCTGGGCGGGCAGCTCGCGCTCGGCGCGCTCACGTTCGCCGTGCTCGCGGCGGCTCTCCGTCCTCTCCCCCCGCTCGTGCGCGCCCAGGCCCTCGGAGTCGTTCTCTTCGCGACGGTCGGAGAGGTGACGGGCTCGCTCGTCTGGGGCGTCTACCACTACCGGCTGCACAACCTGCCGCTCTTCATTCCGCCGGCTCACGGGCTCGTCTACCTGAGCGGCGTCGCGCTCAGCCGCAGCGTCCGTGCCCGCGTCGTCGTGTGGACGGCGGCGATCGGCGCCGCCGGCTGGGGCATCGCCGGCGTGACGGTGCTGCCGAGGCTCGACGTCGCCGGCGCGTTCGGCGTGCCGCTGCTGCTCGTCTTCCTCTGGCGGTCGCGTTCGCGGGCGACGTACGCCGGCGTCTTCCTCGTTGTCGCGGCGCTCGAGCTGTACGGGACCTCGATCGGGACATGGCGTTGGGCCGCCACGCTCCCGGGGCTCGGGATCGCCGACGGCAACCCGCCGAGCGGTGTCGCGAGCGGCTACGTCTGGTTCGACGTGATGGCGCTACTCGTCGCGCCGTGGCTCGTCTATGTCGCCGGTGGGACGCTGAAGCCGAAGCGCTGGACGCGCTCGTCCGGCGCCTTGCTCAGCTCGATCCGGCGCAGCGAGCCGATCGGGACGATGAGCGCGTCAGGCGCGTCGTCGCGCGGGTCGGTCACGTAGAGCGTCACCATCCCGAACCCGGGCTCGGGCTCGACGCGCTCGAGCACGAAGCGGGACGAGTCGGCGAGCTCGACCTCGACGAGGGGCTTCTCGACGCCGGTCGCCTGGGCGAAGGACGCGATCGCGCGGTGGAGCCGCTCGACGAATGCCTCGTGTGGGATCTCGGCCACGGGTGTCCAGAGATCGGGCACGTCCGGACCCTAGCGTCCGGTGCCGATCTCGACGAGCCGCCCGACGACGTCTCCCGGGCATGCCGGTACGAGGATCCGCCGCACGAGGCGTCAGGCTAGAACAGGCGCGCTTCGTCCTCGGGCTCGGGCGCGGCGCCGAGGTGGGCGCGGCCGAGTGCGGTGATGGTGCGGCCGCGCGGCGTCCGCTGGAGGAAGCCGAGCTGTAGGAGGTACGGCTCGTAGACGTACTCGATCGTGTCCGGTTCCTCGCCGAGCGCCGCGGCCAGCGTGTTGAGCCCGACGGGGCCACCGTCGTACTTCTCGGCGATGGCGCGCAGGAGGTCGCGGTCGAGCCGTTCGAGGCCCGCCTCGTCGACCTCGAGCAGCTCGAGCGCCTCGCGGGCGATGGCCGTCGTGATCGCGCCCTCGTGCCGAACCTCCGCGACGTCGCGGACGCGCCGGAGGATCCGGTTCCCGACGCGCGGCGTGCCGCGGGCGCGGCCGGCGATCTCGTCTGCGGCGGCGCCGGCGATCTCGACGCCGAGGATCCCGGCCGAGCGGCGGACGATCGTCGCGAGCTCGCCGTCCTCGTAGTAGTCGAGCCGGAACGTCATCCCGAACCGGTCGCGCAGCGGCGACGTGAGAAGGCCAGTGCGCGTCGTCGCGCCGACGAGCGTGAACGGCGGCAGGTCGAGCGTGAGCGTCCGCGCGGCAGTGCCCTGGCCCATGACGATGTCGAGCCGGAAGTCCTCGAGCGCCGGGTAGAGGATCTCCTCCGCGGCCCGGCTCAGGCGGTGGATCTCGTCGACGAAGACGACGTCGCACGCCTCGACCGCGGTGAGGATCGCGGCGACGTCTTTCCGCTCGAGGGCGGGGCCGGCGACCGAGCGGATGCCGACGCCGAGCTCCTCGCGAATGATGTGAGCAAGGCTCGTCTTGCCCAGCCCGGGCGGCCCGACGAGCAGGACGTGGTCGAGCGCCTCGCCGCGGGCCTTCGCGGCCGCGAGGGCGATCGAGAGCTGCTCCTTGACGCGCGCCTGGCCGACGAACTCGTCGAGCCGGCGCGGGCGGAGGCTGCGCTCGACCTCCTCCTCGTCGTCGCGGAGGGCCGGCGTGAGGAACTGCGTGGTCGCGTTCACGCAGCCCTCTTCAACGCGAGGCGGACGCGTTCCTCCGGCGGCAGCTCGGGATCGACGTCGGAGAGGGCGCGCTCGGCGTCGATGAGCGACCAGCCGAGCTCGACGAGCGCGTCGCGCGCGACGGCGTGCCCTTCGCCGGAGCCGTCGGCCACCGGCGTGAGCGAAGGATCGCCGAGCTTCTCCTTCAGCTCGAGCACGATCCGCTCGGCCGTCTTCTTCCCGATCCCGGGGATCGCCTGGAAGCGGGCCGCGTCGCCGCGCACGATCGCGCGCCGCAACTCGGCGACGGCAGAGCCGGAGACGATCGCGAGCGCGACCTTCGGCCCGACGCCGCTGACTGCGAGGAGCTGGACGAAAAGCTCCCGCTCGCTCCGGTCGGCGAAGCCGTAGAGCTGGAGCGCGTCCTCGCGCACGTGGAGGTACGTCTCCACCGTGATCTCGTCCGCTGCATCGCCCTTGCGGACGGCGGCGGGCGTCGCGTGGACGAGGTAGCCGACCCCGTCGACGTCGAGCACGAGTCCCTCGGGCGTGTTGGCGACGGGCTTGCCGCGGAGACGCGCGATCATGCGCCCAATCTACGCACGGGAACGGACGTTCCCACTAGCCGGCGGCAGCGTGCAGGAGCGGCGGCGAGAGCGCGTGGCAGATCGCGACGGCGAGCGCATCGGCGGCGTGGTGCGGCGTCGGCACCTCGGAGAGCGAGAGGATCATCTTGACCATCCGCTGCATCTGCGCCTTCTCGGCGCGGCCGTAGCCGCAGATCGCCTGCTTGACGCGGGCGGGCGCGTACTCGCGGCAGCTGACTCCCGCGTTGGCGGCCGCGACGAGCACGGCGCCGCGGGCCTGCCCGACGGAGAGTGCGATGCGGGCGTCGGCGCCGACGTACGACTCCTCGAGTGCCACCGCATCCGGCGCGTGCTCGCTGATGAGGGCCGCCACGGCGTCGTGGATCGTCTTCAAACGGATGACCGTGTCCTGCCCGGCCGGCGTCGACCAGCAGCCGTGCGCCACCTCCCTGAGGCGGCCTCCGCTTTCTTGGACGACTCCGTACCCGCAAGCAGCAGTCCCCGGATCGATGCCTACGACCTTCACGACAGAAAGCTACGGACCCGATCGGACGAATCCTGTTCAGACCACGACGCCCAGGCGCGTGGCGGCTACATCCCTGTCATGCCGCCGCTCGGGATGACGAGGCCGGGCACCGAGCCCGGCACGGCCAGAACGCCGACCGCCAGTGCGAGGAGAACGAGGGTCGTCGACCAGACGGCGATCCGTCGCCAGGGCAACACCTTCTCGATCGTGATCAGAGCGGCGATGACAGCCATCCAGAGGATGCTCATCACACCCAGCGCAAACAACGCGGCCATCAGCGCCCAGCAGCAGCCGACGCACCAGGCGGCATGTCTGGAGCCCATCGCGAAGGCGCCGCGAGCGCCGCCCCGCCACGTCCCGAGCAGGAATCCCAACGGGCTCCGGCATTTGCTCAGGCAGACGTCCTTCAGCGGCGTCAGCTCATACAGAGCCGCGAGCGCGAGCACGCTGCCCGCGAGCCAGCGGCCGCCCGCATGCCATCCCAGTTGAGCACCGAAGGCGTGACGACCGAGCGCGTACAGCGCGTACGCGCCGATCCCCGCCGCGCCCCAGACGACGAGGTAGGCGCTCGTGAAGGCGACCGGGCGGGTCAGACCGTTCTGCCGGGTCATGCGCGCGTAGAGCGCAACTGTCGGCGAGACGGCCGGCAGCATCATCGCGGCCATCATCACCACCCAAACGCCGATGAACCAGCCGAGCGCACCGAGCTCGACACCGGGGCTTGCGCCCATGCCGGCCATCGCGCGGATCGTCGACCACCACGCGAGCGCGGCGAGGCCGATCAGCAAGGCGACCAGGCCGAGCCGCGCGCGTGAGTCTGCGAGTGCCTGCAGCTCCGGAGAGCTCACGCCGCCCAGGCGAAATCGGACCGGGAAAAGGCGGACTTCCCCTCGTAGGAGATCCCGAAAGCGTCGATCCGCGAGCGCGTTGCACGAGCAACGGTCAGTTCGGCTCCTGCCGGATGAAAGATCCCGACGAGCCGCGCCGGCTGACCGCTCTCGACACCGAACGAGACGACATCCTCGATCTCGAAGTCGACGGAGTCGCCGATCTTCACCGAATGCATCAGCCCTTCCTCGCGTACCTCGATCGACGCCTGCTGGACCCCGAGGTTCTCGCCGATCATCGGCCCCAAGGCCTCCATCGGCCCACCGAGAGCGCCCGAGAACACGCCGCCGAGCTTCTCCGCCTGCTCGTCGGAAGCCGTCGCGTCCATGAAGACGCCGAGACGCCAGTTGCCGTCGGTCATGACCTTCGGCGTGTCCGCAATCGCGGCGACCTTCAGGCCGCTCACATCGACGCCCTCGACCTCACCTTCCTTGATGGCGAAGACGAGCACGACACGGCAGAAATCGTTCGTCGCCCCCAACGACAGCGACGCCGTGCACGGGCACACGAGATCGCACGAGCAGGTCTCGAAGTACGAACCAGCGATCTTCCAGGACATGAGCGCCTCCCTCGTCGCCTGAGTGGCGCTGATTCTCCCGTGCAGGAATGGACGAGTCAACAACATCGTGCTCCGAGATCACACGCGGTCAGCTCGAACCCCATGACTCGGTGCGTGGGGCGCTGTGCCTGAATCTGCGCCAGCCTCAGTCCGACGTCTCCGGCGCGCGGAGTTCCGTCTCGGTCGCGGGCGTCAGCCCGCGACCGACTCCAGGACTCTCTCCGGAATATCGAAGTTGGCGTAGACCTCCTGCACGTCGTCGTTCTCCTCGAGCTGGTCGATGAGGCGGAGGATCTTCTTGGCCTCGTTCTCGTCCTCGACGGCGACGGTCGTCTTCGGGAGCATCGTCAGCTCGGCGGACTCGATCTCGAAGCCGGCCCCCGCCACCGCCTCGCGCACCGTGGCGAGCTGCTCGGCCGCGGAGAGAACCTGGAAGCTCGAGCCGTCGAGATCGACGTCGTCGGCTCCGCCGTCCGCCGCCGCGAGCATGAGCTCGTCCTCGTCGGTGCCGTCGGCCGGCACAAGCACGACCCCGCGCCGCTCGAACAGCCACGCGACCGCGCCGGGGGTACCGAGATTGCCGTCGTTCTTGTCGAAGATGTGCCGCACCTCGCCCGCGGTCCGGTTGCGGTTGTCGGTGAGCGATTCGACGATCACCGCGACGCCCCCCGGGCCATAGCCCTCGTAGACGACCGTCTCGTACGCGGCGGAATCGGAGTCGGCGCCCGAGCCCTTCGCGATCGCGCGGTCGATGTTGTCCTTCGGCATCGAGGCGGCCTTGGCCTTCTCGACCGCGTTCTGAAGCGCGAGGTTCCCCGCCGGATCGGGTCCTCCCTCCTTCGCCGCGACGATGATGGCGCGCGTCAGCTTCGAGAAGAGCTTGCCGCGCTTCGCGTCCGCGGCGCCCTTCTTGTGCTTGATCGACGACCACTTGCTATGCCCGGACAACGGATCCCTCCCTCACGATGTTCAGGAACCGCTCGTGGACACGCGTGTCGCCGGTCAGCTCCGGGTGAAACGCCGCGACGAGGAGGCGTCCCTCGCGCGCCAGCACCGGATGGCCGTCGACCTCCGCGAGCACCTCGACGTCCGGCCCCGGCTGCTCGAGCCACGGCGCGCGGATGAAGACCGCACGCAGCGGCTCGTCGCCGTCACCGACGTCGAGATCGGCCTCGAAACTGTGCACCTGGCGGCCGAACGCATTGCGGCGCGTCCCGTAGTCGCCGACCGCGAGGTGGTCACGGTCGAGGACGATCATCCCGGCACAGGTCCCGAAGATCGGGCCGCCGAACTCGCGCACCGCCTCGTCGAGGCCGTAGAGCCGCATGAGGCGGCCGATCGCAGTCGACTCGCCGCCGGGGATGATCAGCCCGTCGAGGCCGTCGAGCTGGTCGGGGAGCCGAACCTCGACCGGCTCGGCGCCGAGCCGCCGCAGCACGGCTGCGTGCTCCCGGAAGTTCCCCTGTACGGCGAGAACGCCGATCCTGAGCGGCTGCTCCATCTCCCGCGATGGTAACGAGCGCTACTCGGCGGGCAGCGCGGCGGCCGGCGCCTGACGGCGGCCGAGGAGGCCGAGGCCGACGAGCCAGAAGCCGAGCAGCCCGAAGGCGAGCGACGGCGCCCACGGGCTGACGTGCGGCGGGATCGTTCCCGCGAAGATCGCCTGCGCGATCTCCGTCGGCGAGCCCACGAGGAAGTGGACGGTCGCCGCGAAGAAGCCGACCGCCCCGAGAACCGCCCAGCTCGACCTGCCCGTCATGTACGCGATCGCGACGAAGCAGAGCGCTGCGAACGAGACGGCCGCCCACTGGCCGTCACCGGTGTGCGCCCAGAACAGGATCGTCCCACCGATCAGCAGCCCACCCACGAGATGGAGCCAGAACGCGGACGGCGAGCGGCGGACCGTCCCCACGACGAGGTATGCGATCCCGACGACGAGCGTGACGAACGCGGTGAAGTTGCCGCCTGCCGTGATCAGGTCGATCACGAAGATCCAGCCGACGACGGCGGAGATGAGGGTGATGAAGGGGAAGCCGAACCGCCTCCGGTCGTCCCACGCAGAGGCGAGGACGAGCACCCAGAGCGCGAGGCGCGACCACGACCAGTGCTCGAACGAGCCGGTCACGCCGTTCCAGCCCCACCACCGGAAGAGGAGCGCGACAAACGCCGCCCACGCGAGGACGGCGACGAACGCGAAGATGCCGGCCGCGATCTGGCGCCCGGACTTGCGAAATGCGTGCGCGAGCCCGTAGAGGATCGAGAGCACGAGCAGCGCCCAGCCGGCCTCGGCTCCGCGGCCGTAGTGGCCCGAGAGGTAGGTGAGCGCCCCGACGCCGCCGCCGAGGACGGTCAGTCCACCCGCGTAGACGAGGAAGGACGAGGATGTCCAGGTCGGCTTGATCTCCTGCACGGGGAGATCGTCTCGCCCGTGCCGGACGGAGCCGTTACCAGCCGCGGGTCTCGAGCAGCTCGCTCGGATCGAGCGTCTGCGTCGAGATGCCCACCATCGGCTCGCCGAGGCCGGCGGAGACGCGGGCGAGAATCTCGGCGTCCTGGTAGTGCGTCGTCGCCTCGACGATCGCCTTCGCGCGCCGCTCGGGATCGCCGGACTTGAAGATGCCCGAGCCGACGAAGACGCCGTCGGCGCCGAGCTGCATGCAGAGGGAGGCGTCCGCAGGCGTCGCGATCCCGCCGGCGGTGAACGTCACGACGGGGAGCTTGCCGTTCTCGGCGACCCACTTCACGAGCTCGTAGGGCGCGCGCAGCTCCTTCGCCTCGGCGTAGAGCTCCTCCTCGCGCAGCGCGCCTAGCCGGCGGATGTGGCCGAACACGGCCCGCATGTGCGTGACCGCGTTGACGATGTCGCCGGTGCCCGCCTCGCCCTTCGTTCGGATCATCGCCGCGCCCTCCGCGATACGGCGCAGCGCCTCGCCGAGGTTGGTGCACCCGCAGACGAAGGGAACGGTGAACTGCCACTTGTCGACGTGGTGCTCGAGGTCGGCGGGCGTCAGCACCTCGGACTCGTCGATGTAGTCGATCTCGAGCGCCTGGAGGATCTGCGCCTCGGCGAAGTGGCCGATGCGGCACTTCGCCATGACCGGGATCGTCACGGCCTCCTGGATCTCCTGGATCTTGTCGGGATCGGACATGCGCGCGACCCCGCCGTCGCGGCGGATGTCGGCCGGGACGCGCTCGAGCGCCATCACCGCGCACGCGCCTGCCGCCTCGGCGATCTTGGCCTGGTCGGCGTCGACGACGTCCATGATCACGCCGCCCTTGAGCATCTCGGCGAGACCGCTCTTGACCCGCATCGTCCCGTACTCGGCCATCGGCGTGAGTGTAGCCGGGCGTCGGGGAGTCGCTGCCTGATAGAAGACCGCCTCGTGGAGCCCTGGTCGCGGGAACCCGTGGGAAGCTTCGACGAGCTCGAGATCGAGAGCCAGGCCCTGCGCGGCAACCCCCTCGGCGATCCGCACGTCCGTCCGCTCTGGGTCTACGTCCCGCCGGCGTACGACGCCGAGCCGGAGCGGCGCTTCCCGTCCATCTACCTGATCCAGGGCATGACCGGGCAGCTCGACATGTGGCGGAACCGAACCGCCTTCCGCCCCACCACGCCGGAGCGGATCGACCGCCTCTTCGCCGAGGAGGGCTGCCCGCCGGCGCTCGTCGTCGCCGTCGATGCCTGGACGTCGTACGGCGGAGCGCAGTTCATCGACGCCGCCGGGACCGGACGCTACGGCGAGTACCTCTGCGACGAGGTCGTCTCGTTCGTCGATTCGCGGTATCGGACGCTCGCCGAGCCGGGCCACCGCGGCCTCACGGGCAAGTCGAGCGGCGGCTACGGCGCCATGGTCGTCCCGATGCTGCGGCCGGACGTCTTCGGCGGCCTCGCCACGCACGCCGGCGACGCGCTGTTCGAGCTCTGCTACATGCGCGATTTCCCGGAGGTCGCGCGGCTGCTGCGCGACGAGTACGACGGCTCGTTCGCCAACTTCTGGGAGGACTTCCGCTCACGCCCGGCGTTCACGAAGCAGTCCGACTACCCCCTCCTCAACACCTGGGGCATGGCCGCGTGCTACTCGGCGAACGAGGACGGCTCGATCGACCTGCCGTTCGAGCCCGAGACGGGGATGCTGCGCGACGACGTGTGGCAGCGCTGGCTCGCGTGGGATCCGGTGCGGATGGCCCGGCGACACGCCGACGCGCTTCGCAGCATGCGGGCGATCTACATCGACGCCGGAACGCGGGACGAGTACTTCCTCGACCTGGGCGCCGAGGCCTTCCGCCGCGAGCTCGAGTCGCTCGGGATCACGGACGTCTTCTTCGAGCTCTTCGACGCCGGCCACGGCGGAATCGAGTACCGCTACCCGATCGCGATCCGCTACCTCGCGGAGCGCCTCCAGTAGCGGGAACGATCAGGCGAGAGGACGCTGGCCCAGCCCAGTGGCCTACCCTATGGCGACGATGTTCAGCCGACCGGGACGCATCTTTGCAGCGCTCCTAACGCTCGCTGCTGCCGTATTGATCGCCGCTGCAATCAGCAGTCACGACAGCCTCGCCGGCGTCGCGGTCCTCTTTCTTGCCCTCATCTATGTCGGTGCGATGGTCGTGCTCTTGATCTGTGACTTCGTTGCTACGTCGCTCCTTCGGTCGCGTAGGACCATCCGCCGCGCCGATGGGGTGAACGTCTAAGGCTTTCGCCGCTCAGGGGTCATTCCGGAACACTGGCCCAGGCGAGGCTCCTGTCTCTAGAGGAGGTCTCGGTCCGGGTCGATCCCTTGAAGGCCGACCTCCGCGAGAGGCAGGCCGAACGCGATTGCCTGCTGGTGCATCAACGAGATCACCTCGTAGTAGGCGGAGGAGCGACCTAGGGAGAAGGGTTGGTCGTCGCCCGCGGCCGCATCGGCTTCCCTCTTGGCCGCTTCAGCAGACTCACGAAGCTCGCGCCCGACATCAAGCAGGTAGTTCGCGTAGGCGTTCGACACTCTCGCAGCCTAAAGCCCTCAGGGGTCATTCCGGAACACTGGCCCAGGCGACGGCCCCGCTCCTAGACGAGCCACTCGGGCTGCTCCGCGCCCTGCTGCGCTAGCCATTCCAGTGAGTCGGACGCTCGCAGTACCTCGCTGATCAGCTCGGGACGCGGACGCATCACTCCATCCTCGGGCCACTGCCACCCGGCCACGAAGAGTCCTTCGACCATCAAGAGCATGGCCCCCGTTAGCGGCAGAAGCTCAACCTCGCCGCGGCGGCGACACCAAGAAAGCCAGGGAAGGGTCATATCGATTAGCCCCGCCATCAACTCACGCCACCGCTCAACGGTGTCTCTCATTGCGGCCCCCTCCCACGCGCGCCGTCCGCCATCGCCCTTCTCCTCTAACTGATCGAGAAACCAGCCGTAGCGCTTCGAGATCACAGCCCATGCCTCAGCTAAGTCGCTTGGGCCAGGCTCGGGTTCCTCCGGTTCGATTCTCGGCCACGCCTCGTCAGGAAAGGCCACGTCCTCGTCGATCGGCAAGTGGTAACCAAGCTCGCGAGCCCACGAATCGACGCCCCCGACGCGGATGAGCCACTCAAATGCAGATCGAGGCGGAATCCGCTCGCTGACCTGCGCGCGAGCGTACGAGGCAAGCACACCCCAGTCGGCAATCTCCCGAACAGCCGCCACCGCCTGCACCACTGGCGCGTCCAAATCGACATCCGGCGACTCTTCGAAGAACGTCATGACGCCGCGCCAGAGGTCAACCGCTCGCTGCGCGAGGAGCGAAGACGGCGCATCCGCCTCAGCGGCGGCGTACTCCTGCCAGTACTCACCATCCGCGAGCACGCCCGCTAGCGCCGTGGCGACCTCAATCTCTGACTCCCGATTCACGCCCACAACTTGGCGAGCCTAGCCTCGCCTCAGGGGTCATTCCTGAACACTGGCCCAGGCGAGGGTCATACTCCCTGAGCGTGAATGCGGCCGTCTATCTGATCGTCGGCGTAGCGCTGCTTGCGTTTGCGAGCTGGCGGATACTCGCCGGTCTCTACGTCCTCGACATGATTCACCGGCGCGTGCGGGGCCATGATCTTTTCGTGCGGTTCGCGCCGCGCTGGACGAGAGGGCCAGCCGGCGGTGAAGCCCTCGCCGACATAGTCGGAGGACTCATCTTCGCTGCGGGCGGCGTTCTCGCGCTTACGAACGCCTTCTGAGGTCGCGCGTCTCAGGGGTCATTCCCGAACACTGGCCCAGGCGAGCGGCCTCGTCGACGATAGGCGACAGCCTCAGGGGTCATTCCGGAACACTGGCCCAGACGAGAGAACCGCTCTTGGCCTTCCTCGGGCTCGTGGGCGCCTGGACGCCTTGACGCCTTGTAGGCAAACGCACTACGTTCGCGCGATGATCGAGCTAGTCGCGGGGACGGTCGACACCGACGCCGTGGCTCGGATCAGTACGACGGTCCGGCGGTGGATTGTGATCGAGCCCGAGGGGATCGAGCACTCCCGCGCGACGATCCCGATGTTTCGCGACTGGCTTGCGCTCCTCGACGGTGAGCCGGTCGGTATGGGGTCGTGTTCGCTCAACCTCGGCATGGAGGAGGACACGGCAGCCTTCGCCGTCGCGTGCGTCCTTCCCCCCGCGAGAGGCCGGGGAGTTGGGACAGCCATCTACGAGCGGGTTTCAGCGTACGCACGCTCGCTCGGCAAGTCCGAACTCATGACCTGGGGCTACGAGGATGACGCTGGCGGGGTCGCCTTTGTGGAGCGTCACGGCTTCGTTGTCGTGACACGAAAACCCGCGCTGCGTTTGGTTCTCGAGGGTTGCCCACGCCCAACCGTTGCCCTGCCAGAGGACATCGAGATCACAACCCTGGCTGACCGCCCGGAGTTGGCCCGAGGGGTGTGGGAGACGGCCAGCGAGGCGATGCCGGACATCCCCTACTACGCCGTTCCTATGAGCGCCGGCTCCGTCGAGGAGTTCGTCGCACGCTCTTTTGCCGGCCCGAGGTACATCCCTGAGGCCACGTTCGTCGCGGTCCAGGACGGCGAAGTGGTCGGGTACGCACAGCTCACCTGGATGAGCCGCTCCGCCGGCATCGCCGACCACGCGATGCTCGCAGTACGTCGCGACTGCCGCGGGCGCGGAATCGCCAAGGCGCTTAAAGCTCGACAGATCACCTGGGCACTCGACAACGCACTCAATGAGCTGCGCACCGGGAACGATGAACGCAACGCATCGGCCCGAGCTGTAAATGCCAGCTTCGCCTACACGCCCCTCCCCGAGCAGATCGGCTACCGGGGCCCTCTCCTCGCCGGCGACTAAACGGGCCTTCTGCGGCCGGCTACGTCAGAGTCGAGACAGTCAACGAGACGAGCGCGGCGACGCCACAGCGCAAGTGCAGCAATCGGCCAAGCACCTCCGCCCCGTCGGTAACCGCGGGCGGTCAGCCGACGAGGCGACCGCAGAGCTCGCACATGACCGCGTACTTCTTCACGCCCGCAGGAGTCACGGCGATCTGACGGCGCACCGGCCGGTGGCGACACAGGCTCACCGGCGGCAGGCGGCGCCGCAGCGGCGGCAGATCCGGTAGGTGCCGAACGGCCCCGCCGAGGGCGGGGCACCCCGCCTCGTGCTCACGCCAGACGTCGTTCACGGGCTGGCTCGTAATCGCCACCCAACCGCACGCTTCGCAGGAGACCTCGATCACGCATCCAGGGTACGCATGGGCTCTGCGATCGTCCCATTCCGCGCGCCCCCGGCGTGTAGGTTCGGAGCATGGCGGACGCGTTTGGACAGATGCTCCTCGACGGAAGAGGCCCGGAGATCATCGAGCGGGACGACGGGTTCCTCGACTCCGCGCAGATCGGCTACTTCAAGCCCGTCGCGCGGTGGCCCGCGGTGGAGCGTCGCGCGCTCCGCTGGGCGCGCGGGAGGGTGCTCGACGCCGGTCTCGGTGCGGGTCGGGCGGCTCTCGAGCTGCAGCAACGCGGTAGGAGCGTCGTCGGGATCGACGTCTCGCCCGGCGCGGTCGAAGTGGCACGCCGCCGCGGCGTCCGCGACGTGCGGCTGCTCGCGTTCGAAGACGTCGACGACTCGCTGGGCGCGTTCGACACGGTCGTCATGTTCGGGAACAACTTCGGCCTCTTCGGCTCGCCGAGCAAGGCCCGGCGCTTGCTCCGCCGGCTCCGGCCGCTGGCCGACAGGATCGTGGCGGGCTCGAACGATCCGTACGCGACGGAAGACCCTGTCCACCTCGCGTATCAGGAGCGCAACCGCAAGCGGGGCCGGATGGCGGGCCAGCTGCGCATCCGCAATCGCTACCGCGACCTCACCGGGCCCTGGTTCGACTACCTGATCGTTTCTCCGGACGAGATGGCGACCATCCTCGAAGGCACACAGTGGAGGATCCGGCGACTGGTCCAGGAGAGCGGCAGCGGCTACTACGTGGCAGTTCTGGAGTAGATCCACCTCTCCCCCTAAAGGGTGAACTCGTCGGCCAACCCTGCAGGAGGTTTCGGCAGAAAATCCCCTCCATTCTTCCGATTGCCCATTCGAGGGACTCCTCACGGGGACCGCGCGACCTGCCGACAGCAAGCTCGAAGCATTGCCGTCAGCAAGTGATCGGGGGTTCCAACATGAGTCGTCCGCGCCGGGTCTTGGTCATCGATGACGACCGGCTGCTGTGCGAGCTGGTCCGGACGACGTTCGAGCTGGAGGGGTTCGACGTCGACACCGCGTACGACGTGATCGAGGCGGAGCGAGTGCTCGCCGAGTCGCGGCCGGACGCGATCCTCCTCGATATCGGCCTGCCCGGTATCGACGGAATCTTCTACCTCGAGCGGCTCCGTGAGACGCCGCAGACGAAGCGGATCCCGATCGTCGCCATCAGTGGCTCGGACGAGGCCGGCAGGGCCGCGCGGAGCGCCGGAGCAGAGGCGTTCCTCCCCAAGCCGTTCAGCCCGCTCGAACTGCTCGCGCTCGTCACGCCGCTCGTGCGGCAGGCCGGGCTCACCGCGGTGGACGAGGGAAGCGGGATGGTCGACGCCGCCGACCTGAACCGCCTGATCGAGATCGGCCGCCGCCAGCACCAGCTCCTGCACGAGGCCTACGCCCAGACCGTCGCGGTGCTCGCGTCGGCACTCGAGTCGCGGGACTTCGGGACGAGCCGGCACTCGCGGCGGGTCACCCAGTACGCGACGAGGCTCACCCTCGAGGTCGCCCCGTCGCTGCTCGACGATCCGAGCCTCGAATGGGGCTTCCTCCTCCACGACGTCGGCAAGATCGGCGTCCCCGACGTGATCCTCCTCAAGCCCGGCCGCCTGACCGCGCCAGAGCGCCGCCGGATGCAGGAGCACGCGGAGCTCGGCGAGCGCCTGCTCGCCCATGTCCCGCTCCTGAACCAGGAGGGCGCGCGCGTCATTCGCTCCCATCACGAGCGGTGGGACGGAAACGGGTACCCGGACAGGCTCTCCGAGGAGAGCATCCCGTTGGGGGCGCGGATCTTCGCCGTCGTGGACGCGCTGGACGCGATGACCGGCGAGCGGCCGTACCGCTCGCCCGTCAGCTGGGAAGCCGCCGCGGAGGAGATCCGCCGCTGTCGCGGCGGCCACTTCGACCCTGACGTGGTCGACGGCTTCGAGGCGTGCGAGCCCGATCTGTACCGGCTCCACACGCAGGAGCTCGTCGCCGCCTGAGGCGGCGCCGGGAGGGCGGCCCGAACGGACCGCCCTCCCCCACGATCAGCGCGAGCGCTCCGCCCAGGGCTCCATGCGCATGATTCTGGAGCGCGCCGAGCTTTGCGCCGACGTGGTGGTCGTGACGCAGGCGGGGGTGACCTCCTGGATGAGCGCCTGCGCGCTCCCCGAAGCATCGATGTCCAGAGCCGACCGGGTCGTCGCCGTGCTGCCGCTACCTGGCGCCCCGACGAGGAAGCCGAAGGTGGAGGTGCCGACCTCGCTCACCGGCAGGTTCTCGATGTTCCCACTGGTGTCGAAAAAACAGGCCCCGATGTACTCCACGGCAGCGACCGCCGCGCTCTTGACCTGGGTCTCGTCCTTCTTCAACGCCTTCAGTTTCGTGTTCAGGATCGTGACCTGCTTCTTCAGTGCAGCGAACTGCTTCGCCGTCGGAGGACTCGCCTCCCGACTGCCGATCGCCGCAGCCGCGTACATCGCTCCGGCGACCGCTGCGACCGCCACCAGCATCAGAAAACGCCTCATGTGCCCTCCACTGTCGACCCCGCACCCACGTGCGTGGAATTGGCAGGACTCAACAGCGGGTTCGGCCTCCTGTCAACACCCCTGCTGACATTCGACGCGATAGGGTCGCCGGCGTGAGCCTGCAGCTGCGATCGATGCGGGACGACGAGTTCGCGGCGTGGGTGCCGGAGATGCGCGACGGCTACGCGCAGGCGATGGTCGACGACGGCGGCTTCTCGCCCGAGGGCGCCGCGGCCAAGGCGGACGCGGACATGGCGCAGCTCTTCCCCGACGGCCGGCCCTCGAGCGACCAGCTCGTCTTCGTCCTCGAGGCGGACGGCGAGCGCGTCGGCGAGCTGTGGCTGGCAGAGCGCGGAGACTCCGCGCAGGGGCAGGTTCTCTTCGTCTACGACATCCACGTCGACGACACGCATCGCGGCCGCGGGTTCGGCAAGGCGGCGATGCTCCTCGCCGAGGAGGAGGCGCGGCGGCGGGGCTTGCCCCGGGTCGCGCTGAACGTGTTCGGGAGGAACACGGTCGCGCGCAACCTCTACCGCTCGCTCGGCTACGAGGAGAACGCCGTCGCGATGAGCAAGTCTGTTTCCAGCTCGTAGCTCAAGCCACTAGCAGCGGAGACCGATATTGGTGCGATGGGCTCGGAGCTTGTAACCCGTCTGCGCTTCGGTCGGCCGTTGACCCTGGCCGCCGGCGTCGCGGTGCTCGCCTTCTCGACGGCGCGACTATGGCCGGGACAGACGGATGTGCAGGTGTTCGTGGCCGCCGGCGGGGTCGGCGTCGCACTGCTGGCCGTCGCCGGCTGGCTTTCCTTGACGCAACCGCCGCTCTGGCTCGCGCTCGTCGTGCCGGTCGGCTGCGACCTGCTCGTCGCGCTGCTGCGGCAGGCGCAGGGTGGAAGCAGCTCCGGCTACTCCCCACTCGTCCTCGTGCCGGTCGTCTGGGCGGGACTCGTGCTCGGCAGGCGCGCCGTCCTCGTCGTCAGCGCCTGCACGACGCTCCTGTTCGCGCTGCCGCTGGTCCTGGTCGGGCCGCCGCTCTATCCGAGCGACGGATGGCGGGGAGTCGTTCTCTGGTCGCTCATCTCGCTCTTCGTCGGTGTCGGCGCGGAACGCGTGATGCGCGCCGAGCAGGAGCAGACCGAGCTCGCCATGGTCCGCGCGCGGGAGCTCGACCGCCTGGCCGAGACGCAGAATGCGATCGCCACGTCCGAGTTCGATCTCGAGGCCGTCCTGAGCACGGTCGTACAGGAGGCCCGGCGCCTGACGGACGCCGACGCAGCCGTCGTCGAGATGCCCGACGGCGCCGATCTCGTCTACCGCGCCGCCTCGGGCACGGCCGAGCAGCACCTGGGCCTGCGGCTGCCGACCGAGGGCGCGATCTCCGGTCTCGCCCTAACCAGCGGAGAGACGCTCGTGTGCGAGGACAGCGAGACGGACGACCGGGTCGATCTCGTAGCCTGCCGGCGCGCCGGCGCTCGCTCCCTCGTCGTCGTCCCGCTCCTCCACGATGCCCACGCCGCCGGCGTCCTCAAGGTCTACAGCACGAAGCCGAGCGCGTTCGGGACCGAGAACATCCGCGTCCTCACGCTGCTCGCCGACATGATCGGAAGCGCACTCGCCCGCGCGGAGCTCCTCGAGAAGCTCCACCACCTCGCGCTCACCGACGAGCTGACCGGCCTGCCGAATCGCCGGAGCTGGTACGACCACCTCGAGCACGCGCTCGCCCGCGCGCGCCGCGCCGCCGCGCCACTGAGCCTCGTCGTGCTCGACCTCAACGGCTTCAAACAGGTCAACGACCGGCAGGGCCACGCCGCCGGCGATCGACTCCTGCGCACGGTCAGCGCCTGCTGGTCGTCAACGCTCCGCGACAGCGACATCCTCGGCCGGATCGGCGGGGACGAGTTCGCGGTCATCCTCGAGCACACCGACGCGACGACCGCCGCCGAGGTCGCCGCCCGGCTCCGGAACAGCCTCTCGGCGGCGGACGTGACCGTCGCCTCCGGCATCGCCACCTGGAACCGGCAGGAGGATGCGACCGGCTTGCTCTCCCGTGCCGACGCGGCGATGTACGAGCAGAAGGGCGGCCGCGAGCTCGCTATGCGGTCTTGAGGCCGACCGGGCAGGCGACGCCCGTCCCGCCGAGCCCGCAGTAGCCGTTCGGGTTCTTGGCGAGGTACTGCTGGTGGTACGCCTCGGCGTAGTAGAACGGGCCGGCCTCCGCGATCTCCGTCGTGATCTCTCCGTAGCCGGCACGCACGAGCTGCGCCTGGAAGACGTCGCGCGACGACTCGACCGCCGCCCGCTGCGCCTCGTTCGCCCAGTACACCGCTGAGCGGTACTGCGTGCCCCGGTCGTTTCCCTGCCGCATCCCCTGCGTCGGGTCGTGGCCCTCCCAGAACAGGCGGAGGACTCCTTCGAGCGGGAGCACGGTCGGATCGAAGACGACGAGCACCGCCTCGGTGTGCCCGGTTCGCCCGCTGCACACCTCCTCGTACGTCGGGTTCGGCGTGTAGCCGCCCGCGTAACCGACCGCGGTCGTGTAGACGCCGTCCGCCTGCCAGAACACGCGCTCGGCGCCCCAGAAGCAGCCCATCCCGACGACGAGCTGCTCCATGCCCTCCGGGAACGGCGGCTGGAGCGGCGTGCCGAGCACATCGTGGCGCTCGGGCACCTGCAGCGGAGTGTCGCGCCCGGGCAACGCGTCCTCGGGCGTGACCTGGTCGACCTTCTTCGTGAAAAGGAACATGCTCCCAGCTTACGCGGCGGGCTCGTCCTCACCGAGCTCCTCGGCCACGGATCCCGCGAGCTCCTGCTCCGCCTTCTCCTGCAGCTCGGCCTCCTTCCGCCGCGTCCAGATGACGAACGCGACGAGGATCACGCTCGAGGCGATGCCGATCACGACGTCGATCGTGGTGCTCAGCTTCCGCAGCGAGCCGCCGAACTCGTAGTAGAGCAGGCCGTAGAGCGTCGCCCAGACCGTCCCGCCCGCGGCGTTGAAGACGAGAAACCTGTCCCACGCCATGTGATTCGTGCCCGCAAGGAACGCGGCCCACGTCCGGAGGATCGAGACGAAGCGTCCCCAGAAGACGACCTTCCCGCCGTGCCGCCGGAACAGCCAGATCCCGATCTTGAGCCGGCCCTCGTGGAGGTGGATCTTGTGACCGTGGCGGAGGAGGAGCTTCGCCCCGCCGTAGCGGCCGATCGAGAAGCCGATGTTGTCCCCGAGCACGGCGCCGGCGATCGCGACCGCGATCACCCACCAGATCGCGAGCTTGTGGGTGGAGCCGGCGTAGAGCGCTGCCCCGATGAGCGCCGTCTCGCCCGGCACCGGCACGCCGATGCTCTCCACCATGATGAGCAAGAAGACGACGAGATAGCCGTACGACGAGAGCCAGTCGTCGATGGTGTGCGTCGAGAGAAAGAACCCGAGAGTCACCCCGACATCCTCACTGCTGGCGGAGACGCCCCTCCGGTAGACGCTCCTGCCACCATGGGAACGTGAGCGCCGACGAATCGCGTACGGCCCGTGTCCTCACGGACATGGCCGCCCTCGGGTCGGCCGCGGCGAGCGCGTTCTCGCGGCGCGTGACGGTCGCGCTGGGCGGCGAGGAGCGCACGCGCGTCATCGTCGTGCTCGCCGCGATCCTCGGGCTCAGCGGCGCCGACGCCGCCACGGTGGGCGCCTCGGCGAGCGAGCTTCGCGCCGGGCTGCACATCACGAACACCGACATCGGCCTGCTCGTCGCGGTCAGCTCCCTCGTCGGCGCGGTCGCGTCGCTCCCCTTCGGCGTCCTGGCGGACCGCGTTCGCCGCACGCGCGTGCTCGGAGCGACGATCGTCCTCTGGGGCGGCGCGATGCTCTGGAGCGCGACCGCGTCGAACTTCACGGATCTCCTCTGGACGAGGCTCTTCCTCGGCGCGGTCACCGCCTCGGCCGGGCCGATGGTCGCATCGCTCGTCGGCGACTGGTTCGGCAGCTGGGAGCGCGGAAGGATCTACGGCGTCATCCTCGCGGGCGAGTACCTCGGCGCCGGGGTCGGCTTCGCGGTCACCGGCAACATCGCAGCGCTCTCCTGGCGAGCCGCTTTCGTCATCCTCGCGCTGCCTGCCTTTGCCCTCGCGCTCGTCGTGATGCGCCTCCGCGAGCCGGAGCGCGGCGGCAAGGGCGTGCTTGCCTCGGACCACGGGCCGGCGCCTCCGGAGGGGGCGCTCGAGGAGGACGGCTCGCAGGCGACGGACGCGCAGCGACTGGCGCGCGAGCGCGGCCTCACGCCCGACTCCGAGCTCGTCGTCGGGCCGGCCGAGGCCCGTCGCATGGGCCTCGTCCGTGCGACCAAGTACGTGCTGAAGGTGCGGACCAACGTCGTCCTCATCGCCGCGAGCGCATGCGGTTACTACTTCCTCGCGGGCCTGCAGACGTTCGGGCTGGAGTTCTCGAAGGAGCAGTACGGCATCGACCAGGCGCTCGCGAGCACCCTCCTGCTCGTCGTCGGAGCGGGCGCCCTGGCCGGCGTCCTCTTCGGCGGCGCCGTGGGTGACTGGCTGCTCAAGCGAGGCGTCCTGAGCTCCCGCGTGCTGACGCCGGCCGTCGCGTCGGCGCTCACGGCGATCCTGTTCGTGCCGGCGATCTTCACGCGCGGAGCCGTGACGGCCGTGCCCTACCTCGTCGCGGCGGCGTTCTTCCTCGGCGCTCAGAACCCGCCGCTCGACGCGGCGCGGCTCGACATCATGCCGCCGCTCCTCTGGGGGCGTGCGGAGGCGGTGCGGACGCTGCTCCGCTCGCTCGCGATGGCGCTCGCCCCCCTCCTGTTCGGCGCCGTCTCGGACTACGTCTTCGGCGGAGGCCGGTCGGGCCTGCAGTGGACGTTCGCGATCATGATCCTTCCGCTCGGCGGGAGCGCGTGGCTCCTCTTCAAGGGCTTGCGGACGTACCCGGCGGACGTGGCCACGGCCGCCGCCGGCGCGCAAAGCGCGCCCGACTACCCTCAGCCCCGGGATCACTGGGGTCTCTGATGAGCACCGGCAACACGTTCCTCGTCCTCTCCGCCTTCCTCGCGAGCGCGGTCGAGATGGTGGAGGCGCTCACGATCGTCCTTGCCGCCGGCCTCGCGCGCGGCTGGCGCTCGGCGCTCGCCGGCCTCGGCGCCGCGACGCTCGCGCTCGCGGTCGTCGTGGCGGCACTCGGGCCGGCGCTCACCGCGATCCCGCTCGACGCGCTACGGCTCGCCGTCGGCGCGCTCCTGCTCGTCTTCGGCCTGCAGTGGCTGCGGAAGGCGATCCTGCGAGCGAGCGGCTACAAGTCGCTCCACGACGAGGACGCGATCTTCTCCCGCGAGATCGCGGAGGCCCGGGACGCGGCGCACGTCGAGCGGGCCGGCGTCGACTGGTACGGCTTCACGCTCGCCTTCAAGGGAGTGCTCCTCGAGGGGCTCGAGGTCGTCTTCATCGTCCTCACCTTCGGCAGCGCGCAGGGCTCGATCCCGCTCGCCGCGGCCGGCGCGGGCGGGGCGGTCGTCCTCGTCGCCGGAGTCGGAGTCGCCGTGCGGGCGCCGCTCGCCCGCGTTCCCGAGAACGCGATGAAGTTCGCCGTCGGCGTGATGCTGACGACCTTTGGGATCTTCTGGTCGACCGAGGGGGCGGGTGCGAACTGGCCGGGCTCGGACGCGTCACTGCTGGGCGTACTCGGCTTCGTCGTCCTCTCCTCGATCCTGCTCGTCCGGCTGCTGCGGCGCGAGCGACGGACACGGCTGCGCACCGCGGAAGTGCGGGCGTGAGCCGGCTCCGGCGCTTCGGGCGCTTCTGGTGGGAGTTCGTGATCGGCGACGACTGGCTCGTCGCCGCGCTCGTCGCGGTCGCGATCGGCGCGACGGCCGCCCTCGCCGCGACGAGCATCGCCGCCTGGTGGCTGCTGCCGCTCGCCGTCCTGCTCGTGCTGTGGCTCTCGCTGCGGCGGGCGATACGCTCGGCCTGACGACAAGCGGGCCCGTAGCTCAGCTGGTCAGAGCAGCGGACTCATAATCCGTAGGTCCCTGGTTCGAATCCAGGCGGGCCCACTTCGCTTGCCGGCTCCCGACGCGAGTGCCGCGTGCGCCCGGCTCGTTGCAAGATCCACTGAGGGTGTTGTTGTTCGACCGCCCCGTCGGGTAGGGATTCCCGCACAATGGCCGCCACGATGAAGGTGTTCCAGCACGAGACCCGCCTGCGCACCGTCGGCGGGCTCACCGTCACCGACATCACCGAGGACGTCCAGAACGCCGTGCGCGAGAGCGGCGTCGGCGACGGCATCGCCTGCATCTACTCCCCGCACACGACGTGCTGCGTGCGGGTCAACGAGATGGAGACCGGCTTCCTCGAGGACTTCTGCGAGCTGCTCAAGCGGCTCGTCCCCAACGACAGCTACTACGCGCACGACGACTGGGACCGGCGCACCGAGAACATCTGCCCCGAGGACATGGACCAGGGCAACGGGCACTCGCATTGCATGGCCATGCTGCTTGGCACCGCCGGCGAGTCCGTGCCGGTGCGCGAAGGCGAGCTCCAGCTCGGGACGTGGCAGCGCGTGCTCTTCATCGAGCTCGACCGCGAGCGCGACCGGCGCTGGCTCGTCCAGGTCGTCGGGACCTAGACGAGCCTGCCGTATCCGGTTCGACCGCTAGCCGGGAATCGCGATGTTGAGGTGGTTCGCCGCGGCCTGGGCGAGGGTCACGACGTCGGAGCTCTGGACCGGCGACTCGGAGCTGGTGACGACCAGGTCGGTTGCCTGCCCCTTCGTGAGCACGACGATCACGACGTAGATCGGTGGCGCGCCCGTCTGCGCGAACTCGGTGATGCTCGCCTGCGCGCCGTCGCCGACGCTGGTCACGTCGACGGGCGTGTTCGTCGTGGTGACCCCGGGCCCACCGAGGATCGCGGCGACCGTGTTCGTGAACACCGTCGCTCCGAAAATCCCAAGGAAGCTGGCCTCGTCGGGAGTCGAGTACCACTCGATCTCCTGCGTCAGGTCCTCGAACGCGCCAGCGGGCTTCATGTTGAGCTCGTAGTCCGAGATGGCCTGCTTGTCGACGCCGTACGACGCGTCGGAGATCGTCGCCTGCCCGAGATCCGTCGTGGTGAGTGCAATCGTCGAGATGTCCGGGCCTCCCTTCGGCGGCCCCGCCTTCAGCGCCGGAAGCAGCTTCACCGGCCTGGCGTGCAGGCGTCCCGCGAGCGCGAGCCGGAGCCTCTGGTCGACCTTCGCCACGAGCTTCAGCGCGAGACCCTTCGCGGTCGCCGACGACGCCGATGCGGTCGCCGCCTCCACGACGTACGAGCCCTCCGCCACCTGCGCGTCGACGAGCGTGAGCGACGGGTGGCCCGGCACGGCGATCGTGTCGGACAGGGCGAAGCGGGCCGAGCCGAGCGCCTTGATCTTCACCGGCTGCACGTGGAGCGAGACTGTCGTGCTGCCCGCCGTGAGCAGTTTGATCAGATTGTCGTCCTGCTTCCAGAAGGCGAGACCGCGCTTGGCGTCCGCGGCGGTCTTGTATTTCTCGACCCCTGTCTTCGCGGCCGTGACGCCGGCCTTGCCGGTGTAGGGATCGCCGTAGTCCAGCGTGTAGCCCGTCACCCGCCCGAGGGCCTTGAGCGAGCTCCCGGTCGCGGAGATCGAGTCGCTCGCCGCCGTCGCATTCGAGATGACGCCGGAATCGTGCGCGAGCGTGAGCGTATGCGCTGCCGCGCCGAGCGCCGCCTTCGGGAGCGGAATCAACGAGAGCTTGACGCGAGGCGGCGAGCTCGCGGACGCCCCCGGTACGAGAACCGCAGCGACCAGCGCCGCGGCGAACACGACCTTCTTCACCGAACCTCCTCAGCGGACCATCGGCCAAGGTAGCCGAGATCTCGCTCAGTGGCCGTTCGCCGAGAAGTGCATGTAGTCCTTCGTCGAGCCGAACCAGGAGCCGCCCCAGCCCCAGCCGATCGAGGCGAAGGCGGCGCGCACGGCGGGCGTCACCATTCCCGGCCGGTGGCGGGAGCGCTTCAGGTAGGAGAGCGCCGTCTTGTCACGGGTCATCCCGCAGCCCACGTACGGGTTCTCGCGCGGATCGAGGTCGACGGCCTCGCCGTATGCGTGCATCGACCAGTGGTGGGTGGTGGCGTTGCCGCTGCACGGCGACGCGGCGGCGTTCCGGCACTCCATCGAGGCGGTCACGTCTCCGCTCTGATCCGGATGCGGGCCGTACGTGGACGCGAAGGCGGCGTCCCGGATCGGGAACCGCATCCGGTAGAGCTTGGCGAACACGGTGCCGAGCGGTTCCGCGACCTTCGAGTTGACGACGATCTGGCCGATGTGCGTCTTCTTGTCGAAGCCGTAGTAGCGGAAGCTGAGGACGCGGAGCTGCGACATCCACAGGGGACAGCCGTGATGCCATTCGCCCGCGGCCACGATTGCCTGCTGCTGCGCATGTGAGAGCCGCGCGACGCCCGTCCGGGTCGTCATCGTGTGGTGGTTCGTGGTCGCCGCCGTGAGCGAGAGGACGGCGGTGAGCATGACGGTGGCGATGCTCCTCATCCGGCGGCCATGGTGCCAGTGTTCTGCGCGCACCGTTTGACATCGCCTCGATCCGGGACGGACCCCTGCCCGCATCGGGCGACTGACGAGGAGTCGATGCGCGGTACTCCGGGCAGCTAGGTAGCGCCCAGCTTCAGCCGTCCTCCCTCGGGTTCGAGCGCACCGGGGGAGGACGTGCCCGCCTCGACCACGGCCGTGTTTCGGGTCAGCTTCGCCTTGCGGACGAGCCGCCCGGCTGCCTCGAGCGCATCCTCGGCGGGACGGGCCTCGTCGAGGAGGACGGCTCCCACCGAGCCGGTGATCGTGCGCGGTCGTCCGTCGATCGAGAACGGTCGCGTCGAGAGGAGCAGGCGGAGCCGCTCGGCGAAGTCCGCGAGCTCGGCGGCCTCGACGTGCGGCGCGAGCACGACGAACTCCTCGCCGCCCCAGCGGAAGACGAGGTCGCTCGCGCGCAGCTCGCTGCGCAGGCGTTGGCAGACGGCCACGAGCAGCGCGTCGCCGGCCGCGTAGCCGTACGTGTCGTTGACCGACTTGAAGCGGTCGAGGTCGACGAAGCAGAGCCCGGCCGTTCTGCCGCCGCGCCGGATTCGCGCCTGCTCGGCCGAGAGCGCCTCCGCCAGCGCGTAGCGGTTCGGCGCGCTCGTGAGCGCGTCGACGCGCGCCCGCGAGCGCTCCGCCTGGAGCCTGCGTTCGAGACCCAGCCTGAACCGGTTCCCGGCCTCGACCACGAGCAGCAGCCCGGACGCGAAAGCAAGGGCGACGCCGGGACTCGTCTCGAAGACGTACAGGAAGGCGACGAGCAGCGGCGCAGGCAGGAACCAGACGAGGACGATCGGGCGCCAGGCGAGTCGGAGCTCGGGACGCAGCCTGATGTCGCGATCGAGGGCGACGAGGCCGTTCGACGCCATGTTCAGCGCGAACCCGGTGAGCAGCCCGACGGTTGCGACGGTGACCGCTCCCGACACGCCGCTGCGGGAGAGCTGCTCGCCGACCGACCCCACGACGAATCCCTCGAGCGCGCACGCCCCCGCGTAGGCGAATCGCTTCCGCGGGACGTCGCCCATCGTGAACGCCTGCACGCCCACTCCCGCGCAGGCGCCGAGCAGCGGCCCGCCGACGAGCGCGGCGGCGACGAGGAACGCGCGCGCCGTGGAGATGCTCGTCCGGGGCGCGACCACGAGGCTGATCGGCTCGGCGAGCGCGGTGAGGCTGACGAGGACAACCGCCGCCGGAATGCCGGTCTCGATTCCGGCGCCGTGCAGGTCGACCCACAGCGCGACAGCGAGCAGGGCCGCGACGGGGAATCCGGCCGCGACGAAGGCGCCTTGTCCACGGACAGGCATGCACGCATTCAAACGGGCCCACCGGATAGGAAAAGGCCGGAGAGTGGTCCACAATGCGGCGGTGGGTCGAGTCGTGCTCCTCGTTTTCGCCGCTGCAGTGGCGCTGAGCGCCGCTGCAGCCGCGTTCGCCGGCGCGACGGATCCGCAGCTCCACAAGCGGCCCGCGGACGTACGGCGGGCGAAGACCCTGATCATGAGCCTCCACGACCTGCCCGCCGGCTTCGTGGACAAGGGCGTCGACAAGAGCAGCTCGGGCCCGATTCCCCCCGGTTGCTCCGTGCCGAACCTGCACGCGCTCGTCATGACCGCGGACGTCACCAGCCACAAGTTCGTGCGCACGCACACCGGCTCGTACGCGGAGACCGAATCGGAGGCGAGCTTCTTCGTTCGCGCGGCTCAGGCGCAGAAGGCGGTCGCCGCCGTGACGACGAGCAAGATGGGACGCTGCCTCAAAGAGGCGGCGGTCGAGGGCGCGAAGAAGAGCGGCAACGGCCAGATCACGGTGATCTCCGCCCGTGTGGTGCCGCTCTCGGAGAGCGTCGCCGACATGCACGACAAGTTCTGGGACATCCTCGTCAACTTCAAGGCGCACGGCCTCGTCTTCCACGACGAGCTCGTGCTCGTGTATCTCCGGCGCGGGCGCGTCGTCTCGAACCTGCTGCTCAACTCGCTCAACGGCCTCACGGAGAGCGAGGCGCGCGACCTCACCGCGAGGCTGACCTCACGCCTCGCGAGGCTGCCGAAGTCCGTCGTCCGCTGACCCCGCCCACGGAAGGCCGGGGAGGCGGACACCCTGGGGGCCCGCCTCCCCATGCTCTCGTCTGACTACTTGAGGATCGTGTCGCAGTACGTGTTGCCCGAGAACACGCCGTCCTCCGGGCACTCCGTCGTCTGCGCGAACTGATCCGCCTGGCCGAAGTCCTCGACCGTGTTGGAGTAGTCGACGCCGTAGTTGAGCGCGCCGCCGTCGTCCCTCGAGAACCACGGGTAGATGCAGAACGGGCCGCCGTACGCCGAGCAATCCGTCGGGCCGACGAACGAGTTGCCGAGCACCTCGGCCTTCCCGCCCGTGTCCGAGACCGCAGCCCAGTCCTTCTGGTGCGAGCCGTCGCCGAATGTCGCGTCGAAGATCCGGATCGGCGTGAATCCCGCCCAGCTGTCGTTGTTGAACGAGTCGCAGAAGTCCTGACCCGGAACGCAGAACTGGAGGGGATGGTCACCGTAGAGGTCGGAATGCCCGATCTCCCAGACGAAGGCCATCGGCGTGTCCCAGACGCCACCCCAGTCGAGGGCGTTTCCGATCTCGTTCGTGTCGAACTGCGGAGTCAGCGGGCCGTCCTTCGGGCTGATCAGCACGAGCGCACTCGACGTCTCCCCCGTCGTCTCGTCGGTCACCTGCTCCTGGTAGGCCGAGCTCGAGCTCGGCGCCCAGATGTGGACGTCGACGATGTCGAGGGCGTTCATGACGAACGGCGCCTTGCCCGTCGCGTCGGTCAGCATGCCGTTGAACGCCGCCGGCTCGGCGATGCTCTTTCCCTGCTTCGCGATCGTCCAGACCGGCGAGCACGCGGTGTAGACGTCCGGTGCGTGCACGAGGGAGAAGCCCCCGTTCGAGTAGCACTTCTTCGTGATCGAGTCCGGATAGAACTGGAGCTCCAGGAACCCCTCCTGGCCGATCTTGTGGGGGTTCGAGTCCTTGACCGTGCCGCCGAACCAGAACGTCGGCCCGACCTTCGACACGGGGACGTTCGGCCCGTCCGCCGGCAGCTGCACGCGCCACGTGATGTTCTGCGCGGAGTGCGGAGCCGAGGAGACGGGGTCGAGCTCGGGCTCGTCGTGGCCCGTGCACCCGGAGGTGTAGTACTCGCTCAGGTCGTTGTCGTCGGCGCTCAGGCCGCCGGGGATGTGCGCGAGGCACCCGGCGGTGCTTGCGCCGGCGATCCCCGTGACGGTTCTCGAGCCAGAGCTTGTGCCTGCGCTTCCCGTGGACGCGCTCAGCGCGAGCACGACCGCGGAAATCGCCGCAAGCAAGCCAAGCCTCATTCCAGCCATCTGCTCCCCCTTGCGTTTGATCGTTCGGCCGCTCGCGCGGGAGGATAACCGTGTTCCGGGCGAGGTCGCGCCTGTTCAGGGCCGGTAGCGGACGGTGACGAAGCTCCCCTTCGAGCCCGCATCGGTCAGCGTCACGGTTCCGCGCACGCCCGCGTAGCGGCCGGTGCCGCCCTCGATCGGGTACACGGCCGTCTTGCTCCGTAGGTCCACAGCGCCCATGAGCGTCAGCGTCCCGCCGCGCAGCGTCCCGGTCCAGTGGAAGAACACGTACGGCGGATGGAGGTTGACCCCGTAGCCGTTGACCAGGCCGATCGCCTGACCGGACGGCGTCTTCACCTGCTGCTGTGCCGCATAGATGTCGTCCGGGCCGCCGTCGTCCTTCTTCCCCACGTCGGCGAAGGCGTGCCAGCTCTCCTTCGTCACGTAGTGCTCGGTCGTCCACGGATTCGGAGCGGCGGCCGACTGCGCCGCGTATGTGACGGCGACGGCACCGATCGTCGCTGCGAGCAGTAGCATCGTTTTCATCTGTCCTCCAATTCGCTGACCGGCGCGACGCTAGAGCGCACCGGTCCTGCAGGTCATCAGGGGCAGCCCTGAAGAGGGTCGAGTTCAGGGTCATCCCTGACTGCGGAGGAAGGTGAGGACGGCCAGGACGCGCCGGTTGTGGTCGGCGTCCGGCGGCAGGGACAGCTTCGCGAGGATGTGGCGGACGTGGGTCTCGACCGTCTTCTGGGTGAGCCAGAGACGACCCGCGATCGCCCGGTCGCTGAGCCCTTCGGCCAGGAGCGCGAGCACCGTCCGCTCCCGGTCGCTGAGCTGGGCGAGCCGGCTCTCACTCGCCGGCCGGTGGAGCAGCAGCTCGACGAGCTCCGTATCGACGACTGTCTCGCCGCGGCCGACCCGCTCGATCGCCTCCAGCAGCGCCGTCAGGTCCGTGATCCGATCCTTGAGGAGGTACCCGCTCCGCGCGGGGTTCTCGCGCAGGAGCGTGAGCGCGTAGTCCGCGTCGACGTACTGGGACAGGACGAGAAGCGCCACGTCCGGAGAGCGCTCCCTGATGGCGGAAGCCGCATCGAGCCCTTCGCTCGTGTGCGTAGGCGGCATCCTGATGTCGACGAGCGCGACGTGCGGCTGCTCGCGCCGGACGCAGTCCAGGAGCTCGTCGCCGTCGGTCGCGGTGCCCACGACCTCGTGCCCGTGCGCCTCGAGCGCGTGACGCAATCCCTCGCGGACGACCGCGGAGTCGTCCGCGATCACGACTCGCACGGAACCTCGACCTGAAGCGTCGTCCCCGCGCCGCGCTCGCTCGCGATCGCGAACGTCCCGCCCACCGTCGCGACGCGGTCGACCAGCCCTTGCAGCCCTCCACCGGGACGCGCGAGCGCTCCGCCGCATCCGTCGTCGGCGATCTCCACCCGCAGCCTGCCGTTCTCGCGCGCGAGAGACACCACGGTCGTGCTCGCGCCGGCGTGCTTCGCGACGTTCGCCAGCGCCTCGGCGATGACGAAGTAGACCGCTGTCTCGAGCGCGAGCGGATAGCGCTCGTCGGGGCCCTCCACGCGCACCGGCACCGGGGCGCGGTCGCCGAGGCTCCGCACGGCGGCCAAGAGCCCCTGCTCGGTCAGGATCGTCGGATGGATCCCGCGCGCAAGGTCGCGCAGCTCCCGGAGCGCGGTCTGCAGCTCAGCTTCGGCCTGGACGAGCAGCTCGTGGTCGCCGCTGCCGTCGCGGAGGAGCTGCAGCGCGAGGCCGAGGGCGAGCAGCCGCTGCTGGGCGCCGTCGTGCAGGTCGCGCTCGAGGCGGCGCCGCTCGGCGTCGGCCGTCTCGACGATGCGGGCGCGCGATGCGCGAAGCTCGGCGAGCTGGGCGCGGAGCTCCGCCTGGAGCCGGGTGTTCTCGAGCGCAAGCCGTCCCGCCGAGCCCGCAGCCTCGAGGAGCGACCGTTGCCCGAGCAGCCGGTCGTCGTGGATCAGCGCGGCCAGCGGCTCGCCGGGCGGTCCGATCACCGTCAGCGCGCGGCCGTCGGGGATCGAGGTCGTGTCCACCGGCTCGCCGGCTTCGTCGACGAAAGCGCGGCGATCCGGGAGCCAGAGCGCGAGCTCGAGGGTCGGGTCCCCGAGAGTCCCTGAGAGTGCCCGCCCGACCTCCCCCGGCCGCGCGCGTCCGAGCTCGACCACGAGGTCCCCGAGCGGACCGCGACGGCTCCGGATGGCCGCGAGCCCGGCGAAGATCGCAAGCGGCAGGACGAGCGCGTTCGCGCGATCGACCCAGTCGAGCGCCGGGAGGGGCCCCGCCCAGCCGCCAAGCCAGACGATGCGCTGGGCGACGAACTCGGCGGCCGCGAAGAAGACCGCGAGCCCGAGGGGCAGCAGGGTCGCCCGCGCTCCCGGAGGGGCTGCCCGCAGGCGCCGCACGAGCAGCGCGACGAACCAGACGCCCAGCGCGATGAAGGCCGCCCACGACGCCTGGCCGACGGGCAGGTAGTCGAACGTGGTGGCCGTGTAGAGGAGCGACGAGACGCGTGGCGCGCACGTCGTGCAGTCGCCCGGATGGAAGAACAGCAGCGGGGCGCCCATCCAGACGAGCCCGAACGCGACGGCGAGACCGACGAGCGCACGCTCGCTGCGCGCGCGTACGCGTCCCGACGGGTACGCGAGCACCATCAGCCCGTACGCGGCAGGCGCCAGCCCGTGCGCGAGCATCCAGCCGGTGGTCGCCGTGCGCGAAACGGGCCAGTCGACGGACAGGTCGTCGAGGACCGACACGAAAAGCCAGCCGGCGAGTACGAGCCCCATCTGCTCGCGACCCGGCTGCCGGGCGACCGCGACCGCCACGGCGACGCCGGCCACGCCGGCGACCGCGTAGAACGCGAGACCCGAGTCCGCTATGCCGAGCTGCAGCTGGCGGACGACGTCCATCACCCACAGCGCGAGCGTCACCACGCCGAGGCCGACCGACGCCGAGCGCGCGCGGTGCGCAGTCACGGCTCCCGCAGCGCGTCTCTCAGACGTGCGGACGTCAGCTCGTGCTTCGGCAGAAATCTGCATCCCGGCGGCCATTCGAACGAATCCCCGAAGTCTGATCTGCTGCGACTCGAAGTCAAGACGACCCGCGGCGCCCCGGCCGCCTGCGCAAGCTGCCGGGCAACCGCCAACCCGGATCGGTCGGGCAGGACGACGTCGAGCAGGACCGCGTCGGGGCGCAGCCGCTCCGCCTCCCGGACGGCATCCTCCGCATCGGCCGCCTCGCCGACGACCGCGAACCCTGCCTCCGCCAGCAGACGCGCCGCCAGCCGGCGGAAGCTCGGATGGTCGTCGACGACGAGGACGCGCATCGCCGCCTGATCGTCGCATCGCTCCAGTCAGGGTCAGCCCTGAATCGCGGCGTGCTTCAGGGATCCCCCTGACGACGCTCCGGCAAGGGCGCGGTTAGCGTCGCCCGCCGACCCCAACGGAGGTGAGAGCGATGACATGGGTTCACATCCAGCACGCGGAGCACGCGACCTGGGACGACCATCAGAGGGTGGCCGCCCTGCTCGGCGACGAGAAGCCGGACGGTCTGATCCTGCGCGCGGCGGGCGAGGTCGACGGCCGGTGGAAGGCCGTCGCCGTGTGGAAGTCGAGGGAGGCGTTCCAGCGCTTCGCCGAGGAGCGCCTCCTGCCGGCGGTCAAGCAGGCACTGGGCGACGAGATGGCTGCGGGGCCGCCGCCCGAGGAGTGGTTCGAGGCCAGGTACCTGATCGGCCCCTGAACGGTCCTCGTCAGCCGGGTTCCGGCAGGAAGAACGCCATGACCCGCACCGGAGAGGCGTCGTCCGGACGATCTGCCGGAGCTCGAGTGGTGAAGGGCTCGAGAAGCCGCTCGAGCCCTTCCTGCAGCTGTCGAAGCTCGTCGGGCGCCAGCTCGACACGCGCATTGAAGAGGCCGGCTGCGCGCGCCCATGTCACGTCGAGCAGCGGCTCGACCTCGCCGGCCCAGTCGGCAGGCAGCGACGCGTACTTCGCGACCATGGTGTTGCTCAACTCCCGTGCCGCCCGCTGCGCCCGCGGCTCGTCGGGGATCTCGAAGTAGATTCCCCGCGCCTCGGTGCTCCACCGGCCGCCGGCGTCCTCGTCGATCAGCCCCGCCTCCGCGAGCTGACGGAGGTGACCTGACGCCGTGTCCGCGTCCAGGCCCAGGCGACCGCAGGCGTCTTCGACCGTGAGCGGGCCGTCGCGCCGGACGAAGTCGAAGAGGTCCAGGCGCACCGGGTCCGCAAGCGCGCGCAGCTCACGTTCCTCGGTCAAGACGACGTCGCCGACCGCGTTCAGCCGTGACGGGTCGATCGGCACGTCGCGACACTAGCGACGCGGCTGCGACCTCAGTACGCCTCGGCGAGCCGGTGGACGTCGTCCGCGGCGTTCTCGGTGATCGGGTCGCCGTGGCCGACGCCGACGATGCGCGGCTCGAAGGATGCGAGGCGCAGAAGCGACGCCTTGTGCTGCACGTGGTTGAGGTTGAAGACCTTCCAGCCTGCGCAGAGGCTCGGCCACGTCGCGATCCCGTCGCCGGCGATGAGGAACCGGCGCTCGGGCCACCAGAACGTCAGGTGGCCCGGCGAGTGCCCGGGCGAGTACATGACCTGCAGAGGCCCGAAGGCGTCGCCCTCGTCGAGCAGCTCGTCGACCGGACACGGCACGTGCTTCGGGCGGCCGAGCCAGAGCCCGAGCTGGAACGGGATGAGCTTGAGCGACTGGTGCGGGACGATCGACACCGCCTGGGCGCGCCGCTCTCCCGCGATGATGTCCGCCTCCCAGCGGTGGCCGTACACCTTCGCGCCGCTGAGCCGCTTCAGCGTCGCGAGACCGCCGAGGTGCGAGCGGTGCGCGTGGGTGATCGCGATCCGCTTGACGTCGGTGGGAGGACGGCCCAGACGCTTCAGCGCGTCGAGGACGAACCGTGCGTCGCCCTCGAAGAGCGTGTCCACGAGCGAGAGCTCACCGGCGGCCTCGAGCAGAAAGGCGTGGGAGCGCCCGCCCTTGCTCTCGCCGAGGCTGTAGACGCCGGGCTCGAGCTCTCTCATGCGGTGACCGCTGCTGCCGGAGTCTTCGCCGGAGCGTCGGGCACCGAGACGCGCTTCCACGGCGCGAACGGGTTCGCGACGCCCTCGAGCGACGGCGCGAGCTCGGGAAAGTGGCGCAGGAGCACGGTGCGCATGCTGTTCGACTCGACCCAGTCGATTCCGGCCTTCGTGTAGATCTCCGGCCGGTAGTCGTCCGTGAAGAAGCGGTCGGCCTCGAGCCTCCGCGACGCCATCAGGATGAAGACGCGGAAGGCCGTGTCGCTGAAGCCGAATCCCTCCGGCTTCGGCTCGGCGAAGAGCCCGACCATCATGTCGACGCGCTCGACGTCGCCGTAGACGCTCTCGAGTTGGGCGGCGAGGGCCGTGTCCCCGCCGGTCATCTCCTCGAAGGTCGCGGGAGCCTTCAGGTGGAACAGCCGCCGGAACTCGTTGTACGGCGGGACGCCGCGCTCGCGGGTCCGCACGATGTCGATGGCGGCCAGGTCGAGCAGCTCGCCGTCCGGGCGGTTGAAGTGCTGGAGGCTCCGCGGGTAGTTGTGGAGCGTGATCGCGCCGGGATGCGCGATCCCGAACGAGTACATCGCGTCCGCGAGAGGCACCTGCTCCAGGCACTCGCGGACGTGCAGCGCGTTCACCTCGTCGAAGGTGCGCTGCTGGAGCACCCGGTCGTCGGCGAGCGCGTAGAACGTGTAGTCGTCAGGGATCAGCGGGTGCATGCGGTAGACGCCGACGAACTCCTCGGTCAGCGAGTACGGGACGCCGCAGAGCTCCTTCTTCGACCCGGGGATGCCGTGGATGAGCTCCATCCTCGTGCGGCGGCCGAAGGTCTTGTCGAACCGCTCGCCGAGGAGACCGAACCAGTTCGCCCGGAGCGCGCGCACGGTCGTCGGGTGGGCGATGATCGCCGGCGTCCAGTCGATCGTGTGGATCTTCGCCATGAGCGCGGCGTTGACGAGGCGCGCCTTCTCGTAGAGCTTCTGGTCGTCGAGCTCCGGGTACTCGGCGTGGAGCCGCTCGCAGATCGCGTTGTGCTCGAGCATGAAGAGCGCGTGCAGCAGCGCGAGCCCGATCCAGAAGTTGCCGGCGACGCCGCGGAGGTCGACGTGCGACTCGACGTCCTCGGGGAGCAGCCCCTCGGGCGTGATGCGGAGCCGGCCTCCTTCGCCGGCGCGGATCGCGCGCGCGAACGCGGGGTCGCTCCCGTAGATCTGGGAGCCGTCCCACCAGTGCGTGTCCGCGGTGACGAACGTCGGCGGACCGTTGGGGTCGGAGCTCGGGTCCTTGCGCGTCCGCTGAATCTCCATCGGATGCTGCGGCCACGGGTCGTCCGAATCGAGGTCGATCCGCCACGGGTTCTCGGTCTCGTTCTGGCCGTGGCTGAACCAGTCGTGCACCTCGAACTGGATCCAGGCGCCGGCGAGCAGGTTGAGGGTCGTCGCGGGGATGAACTCCTTGCGGGTCAGCAGCTCGAGGCTGACGCGGCGCGGGCTGGGCTCGAGCAGGCGGTCGTCCGGAGCAGGGAACACGTGGTCGAGCGGGACGTTGCGGCCGAAGCGGCTGCCGAGCGCCCCCATCAGCGGGTCGCCGAGGTCGTTGTACGTCCCGTCGATCGTGCGCGCGGTGAGGTGGTCGACGTGCCACTCGTCGCCTGCGGGAGGCACGTCCATCACGCCGCGCCCGGAGTCGTAGAGGTTCTTCGCGCGCAGCCGGAAGCGCAGCCCGAGCACGACCATCATCCCCAGGGGCCACGGCAGCTTGTCCCACCCGATCCGGCGATCGACCGACTCGGCAAACGAGCTGTAGAGCTGCTTGAGCATCCCGCCTCCTCCCCGTGCGGCTTTCGATCGGCCCCTCTCTGCCGCACGGGACGGGACGTCCTTGCGTCGCATGGTGACGCGGGACGTGAGCGCCGTCAAGGCGCCGAAGGCGGCGCTCGAAAAGCCGGATAGTGTGCGGGCGTGGTCACGCCGGAGGAGATCGCCGGGATCGAGGTGTTCGCCATGCTCGGCGCCGAGCAGCAGGCGCAGCTGGCCCGTAGCGCGGCCGACGTGATCCTCGCGTCGGGGGAGTACGCCGCGAGCGAGGGCGACGACCAAGCGCTCTTCGCGGTGCTGGAGGGAAAGATCGAGGCCGTGAAGACGGTCGACGGCATCGACAACGTCGTCGGCGAGCGGCTACCGGGAGACGTGTTCGGCGAGGTTCCCATCGTCCTCGGTGCGCCCTTTCCGGTCGGCTTCCGGGCTGCCGTCCCGTCGCGCGTGCTGCGCATCCGGGCGGCCGAGTACCACCTGATCGCCGCCGTCGACCCGATCGTCTCGAAGGCGATCGGTTCGCTCGCGCAGTTTCGGATGACGGGCGACCGCGGGCTGCAGGGGCTCGCCTCCAAGGCTCCGGCGCCGCGGGCGACCGTGCTCGGCCGGTGGTCCGACCCCGCCTGTACACAGCTTCGCCACTTCCTCCACCGCAACCAGATCAGCTTCTCCTGGGTCCGCCCCGACGCCGCGGACGCGGAAGCGCAGTGGAAGGGCCCGCTGCCGGCGGAGGCCGACCACCCCGTGATCCGGCTCGCCGACGGCAAGACCGTCGTCCGGCCGCAACTCCGACGCATCGCAGAGCTGTTCGGCCTGGGCACGGAGCCCGAGGTCGCCGAGTACGACACGATCGTCATCGGTGCGGGGCCGTCCGGCCTCGCCGCGGCGGTCTACGGCTCCTCGGAAGGCCTGCGCACGCTCGTGGTCGAGCGGGAGGCGCCGGGAGGCCAGGCCGGAACGTCGTCACGGATCGAGAACTACCTCGGCTTCCCCTCAGGCGTGTCCGGCGACGAGCTCGCGAGCCGCGCGCTGCAGCAGGCGCGCCGGCTCGGCGCCGAGATCCTCGTCACGCGGATGATCACTCGCCTGGACAGCACGACGCGGGAGGTTCACCTGGACGGGGGCGACGTGCTGCGGGCCCGGACGCTCATCCTCGCCTGCGGCGTCTCCTGGCGACGCCTCGACATAGAGGGCCTTGAGTCGCTGGTCGGCAAGGGCGTCCACTACGGCGCAGCCCGCAGCGAGGGCCCCAACGTGCACGGGCTCGACATCCACATCATCGGCGCCGGCAACTCTGCCGGCCAGGCGGCGCTCTTCTTCTCCGAGCACGCCCGCAGCGTCACGATCCTGTACCGGGGTGCGAGCCTTGCGAAGAGCATGTCCCAGTACCTCGTCGACCAGCTCGCCGCCCGCCGAAACATCGATGCGCGCTTCCACACCGAGGTGGTCGCGGCGCACGGCGAGGAGTCGCTGGAGTCGATCGACGTGAGGACCGGCGCCGACGGAGATCCGGTTCGCCTTGCCTCCGGCGGCCTGTTCATCTTCATCGGCGCCGACGCCGAGACGGAGTGGCTCCCGCCGGACATCGCGCTCGACAGCCGCGGCTACGTGCTCACCGGCGCGGACGTCGGAGCGGCGGGTGTCTGGCCGCTCGAGCGCGACCCGTACCTGCTCGAGACGAGCGTCCCCGGCATCTTCGCGTGCGGCGACGTCCGTTCCGGACCCGTCAAGCGCGTGGCGTCGGCCGTCGGCGAGGGGAGCATGGCGATCGCGTTCGTGCACCAGTACCTGAGCGAAGCCGAGACGGCCGCGGTCGCCTAGACGCGGCCGAGGCGCCGTTCCATCATCGCCTCGAGCTCGGCCGCGATCGCGGGATATCTCGTGCGGAGGCGCGTGAAGTCGGTGCCGAACAGGACGAGCAGCCGCGAGGGCTTCGTCGTCGTCACGGTCGCGGTTCGTCGCAGCTCCCCCAGCAGGGCGACCTCGCCGAAGTAGTCGCCGGCCTCGAGCGTCGCGATCGCATCCCCACCCGCGGTGACGGTGACCTCCCCCTCGCTGAGGACGAAGAAGGAGTGTCCGGTCGCTCCTTCGCCGACGAGCTTCACGCCCGCATCGACCTCCCTCACCTCGAACCATGCCGCCACCTCGGCCCGCTCGGGCTCCGTCAGCGAGTCGAAGAGAGGGAGCGCAAGGAGATCGGACGGGTCGGCACCGGACACCTCCGCAATCTATGTGCTCGAAGTACGCTGATCACGAGCGGTCGATCGGCACCGGCACCTCGGTGTGGCGGGCGCCGACCTGGTTCTGCAGCCGCCGTTCTTGGAACAGTCGGCACCCGCGAGGTCCACGTTGTCACGAGCAGAGCCGCCGGGCATCGGACGCCACCGCAGCCGCGCTGCGGGTGACTACGGACGCGCGGCGGCGCCGACGCGCTTTACGTTCGCCTTACATCGACCTGTTGCTCGCCCTAACACGGTCGAGGACGATTGGAGTACGGGGAGGCATCGAACGAACACAAGGAGATCCGATGATGAAGAAAGTGCTGCCGTTCGCGATTGCCGCCCTGATGATCCCGAGCGTCGCGCTCGCCAAGGGTCCGAATCCGAACTCGGGGACTCACACCAACCACGGCAAGGCGAAGGTCATGTACGTACTCAGGGGCATGATCTACGCGTACACGGCCTACGACTCGGCGACGAGCACGCCCGGCTCGATCACCATCGACGTCAAGCATTCGAACCGCCACGGCAAGCTGCTCGTCGACCAGACGATGACCATCAGCCTCGGCGCGAACAGCAAGGTCATGCTGAAGAACGGCGTCACGTCGATCGCCGCTTCCCAGCCCGGTGACCGCGGGATGGTCAAGATCCGCGCTTCGCGGCTGGCGTTCAAGAGCGCCACGCTCGCGGACGTGCAGAACGCGCTCCTGGATCAGCCCGCCTTCCAGGTCAGCGACTTCGGGCCGGACAGCTCGAGCTAGCTCCTCCACCGGCAAGGCTGCGGCGGCGGGGGCTGCGGTGGCACCGACCGTCGCGCGAGAGCGGCCGCCCACAAGGCGGCCGCTCTATTGCGCGTACTCGCGCTGTGCGGGATGATCACGGCCTCAGCGGCGTCGAGGGAAAGGGGGCCGGGAATGCGCGGCCGGTTGTCCACCACTTCGTTCACGATCGTTCTTGCGCTTGCGGGTGTACTCGCGATGGCGACGCTCGCGGTTGCCGCCACGCCGATTCCGACGAACTTCGATTCGAGCGTGATGCCGGGGAACGAGGCCGAGGACGCGATCGCGGTCAACCCGGCGAACCCGTCCAACGTCGTGACGATGGCGACGCTGGCCGACGTGCCCGCCGGGCTGTCCGTGAACGTCACCTTCAACGCCGGACACACCTGGTCGCACCGGGTCATCGGCAAGACGACGAGCGATCCGCTCGGCGACATCTGCTGCGACGAGCAGCTCGCGTGGGACCGGTTCGGGAACCTCTGGATGACGTACCTCCTGAACTCGAACGGGAACGTCCTGGTCGCGCTCTCCACCGACGGCGGCAACTCGTTCACGCAAGTTGCCGACCTGCCGATGAAGTTCGGCGACCAGCCTTCGATCGCGGCCGGCTCGGACAGCGTCTGGATCAGCTTCACCGCCGAGCCGGGGAACCAGATCGAGGCCTTCGGCACGCCGGTCAGCGGGCTCGGTAAGTTCGGACCGTTCACCACGCCCGAGATCGTGCCGAGCCCAGGCAGTAACGGCGACTACGGCGACACGGCCGTCGGGCCGGGGGGCCAGGTGATCGTCACCTACCAGAAGGCGACGAACGGGCAGGGCGGCGCCGACATCTACACCGCTGTCGATCCGGACGGCCTGAACTCGGCAGGCTTCAACACGCCCACCCTGGTCGCGCACACCCACGTGGGAGGCTTCGACGCGATTCCCGCACAGCCGGATCGCACGATCGACGCCGAGGCGAATCTCGCCTGGGATCGCAGCGGCGGCGCCCACAACGGCCGCGCATACCTCGTCTGGACCCAGGAGACGCCGGGCGAGACCGACAACACCGACATCATGCTCCAGCACTCCGACGACAACGGCGCCACGTGGTCGCCGGCGATCAAGGTGAACGACGACCGCACGGCCAACAGCCAGTACGACCCCTCGATCGCGCTCGACGAGTCAACCGGAGCACTCGCGCTGTCGTGGTACGACACCCGGAACGATCTCGGGACCGGCGGCAGCGGCGACACCAACGGCATTCCGAACGACGACTTCCAGATCTGGGCCACCGACTCGACCAACGGCGGCGCCAGCGTGGCGCCGAACTTCCAGGTCAGCCGTGGAACGTCGAACGCGGCGGACGCGAACAGCTCCTTCGACATCGGCGATTACACGCACGCCGCCTTCGTCGGAGGCACATTCTGGCCGGCGTGGTCGGACAACTCGAACAGCCTCGGCAACAACCCGGACGGGACCCTGCACCAGCTCGACCTGTTCACGGCGAAGGTGCCCATCCAGTAAGGAGCCCGCGAGACCGCCAGAACCGCTACCGTCGCCTACGCCGTCGCCCGCCGCTCGACCGGCTCCCCGAAGGAGGGATCCCGGCGCAGGTCGCGCGCGGACGATCAGGACATCAGGTGAATACCCTTCCTCAACGAAGCCGTTCGGCGGCAGCGGTCTATCGCGGTGTCATGTCTCCGCCGCTCCCGCTGCGATCGGCCCGGGGGCTGATGGCGGTGCCTCTGCGATCCGGCCGCGGCTTCATGCAGCCCCATCCGGACCTTCCGAGCTTCGCCTGGTCGAAGGACGGAATCGCGTTCCTGTGGCTGGTCGCCCTGATCTTCGGCTTCGTGCTGTGGGTCGCGCTCCACATCAACCACCCCTAGCCGCCGCCTTCTAGGGGTGATTGTCGCGCGGGTCCCAGAGCGGGATCCGGGCGCTCGCCTGGTACGCCATTCCGTGCGGGTAGCTGATCAGCTCGATGTCGGTCCCGAAGGGATTCTCGAAGTAGTTGATCGACTGCCCGGCTGCGGGGCCGTCGGTCAGCGTCACGGGACCGAACAGCTTGGTGCCGGTCTCGGACTGCAGGAAGGCGACGCCCTTGTCGATATGGCGAACGTAGAACGTGACGTGGTGCGCGCCCCAGTCGGAGTTCCTGCGGAACGTCTGATCCTGGTCGGGCGAGGTGTACTGGAACAGCTCGACGCCGGGACCGTTGCCGCCGCGAAGCATGCGAATCTGCTGCACGACCGCGCGCGGGTTGACGTCGACGAGGTCGGTCATGAACGTGCCGACCGGATCGCTGAACGGCCCGAAGGTGAGTGGGTTGATGAAGCCGAGGTTCCGCTCGAGCCAGGCCGCCGCCACGTCGATGTTCGGGACGGTGAGGCCGATGTGGTCGATGCCGAGCAAGCCGGGCACCTTCGTCGCGACGGAGTCCATCCCGTTCAGCTTCGGTGACCAGAGCGGCTTGACGCTCGGTCCCTCGTACGCCATCCCGTCCGGGTAGCTGATGAACTCGATGTAGCCGCCCCAGGGCGTCTGGAAGTACTGGATCGTCTGTCCGGGCGGCGGGCCCAGCGGTCAGCGTGAACGGTCCCGCCGGCATCCTGCGCACGCCTCTCCCGACCATGTACTCGACCGCCGCGTCGATGTCGGTGACGTAGAAGGCGACGTGATGGCCGGTCCAGTCCGAGTTCTTCGGCATGTCGTGCCGCTGGCCGTCCGGCGCCGAGTACTTGAACAGCTCGATGTTGGCGCTGTGACCGATGCGGAGCATCGTGATCTGGTCGATCGAGGCCGTCTCGGCGACGTCGACGACGCTCGCGACGAACGCCCCCGCCGGGAACGGGCCGAACGTGAGCGGCGCGACCGCGCCCATCACGTCCTCGAACCACTCGATCGCCTGGTTGAGGTCGGGAACGGTGATCCCGACGTGATCGCAGCCGACCACTCCGAGCTGCCCGGGAGCGATGCCGCCGAACGCCCGGCCAACTGCCCCCTGCGCACCTCGCGCGCCCACGAAGGGTGCAGCTGCGACCGATCCCAGAGCGACACCGCCCTTCGTCAAAAACTCCCTGCGCCCCATCCTCCCCGCGCTCATGTCTCCACCTCCGGCTCGTCGCGACGCCGCATCCTCTCACGCCATCGCCTACCGCGTCGACGGATTTCGCGACATCAGCCCGCGTGGAAGCCTGACCGAGTAGCAGCGATTTCGTCGGTGACAGATCGAACAGGCGCAGGCGCCAGGAGTTGGAAAGCCGCTCTCGTACAGGATCGCCGCAAGCGCCACGACGCCAACCTCGCGGGCGAGCTCGGCATTGTCGAATGCGATCCCCCCGGGGCCGTCGGCCGCACCCAGCGCGACAGCGACGCTCGCCGCGAGCACGCCGCCGACGGCGAGCATCGCCAGGCCGATGTTCAGCTCAGCGGGCCAACAGGATCCGTGAGGGCCGCGACGCCGTCTCGATCCATGCGTGCTCGGCGTGGCACATCGGACAGCGGCCGGGCGCCGTTTCGCGCAGGGCCCCGTAGCCACACGCTCCACACACGAAGCTGCGCTTCGTCGGCACAGCCGGGTCCGGCGTGTCGGCGCAGGAGACCTGGGCTTCGAGCCAGGTCAGTGTGCGCTCGAGCTCCAGCTTCCCGAACAGAGGTAGCCGATGCTCGTGCGCCCGATCCCGATGGGTCTGCGGGTCTCCGGTTCGGAGAGCGATCCGCATGTGGGGCTTCAGCTCGCGCAGCGTCAGCGCAGCTTCGATGCCGCCGAGACGAGACATGTTGATGCCGAGGACCGCGATTTCCGGACTCTGTTGCAATCCGAGCCGAATCGCCTCCGCGCCGTCATGGGCTTCGAATACGACGATCTCGCCGAGGACGTCGCTCGCGCGTGAGGCGAGGAGCGAACGTGCCGCTCTATCGTCGTCTGCAATCAAGAGCCGGACGCGCGGGTCGTACTCATCCATGAGCACCTGGCGCGGGCCTGCGAGTGCTTCCATCGGCTGACTCCTTCTCGAGATCCGCCAAGAGGCTGCCGAGGACCAGGGCTCGCGCCAATGGGTTGACGACCCCATCTTCGGTCGCGCAGGGCGAAGGACGCCGGCAGCAGGACGAAGCTCACCTGCGACCGACACTCGCGACTGACGCCCGCAGGTCTGCGATCGCCTGGTCTCCCACAGCAGCCACAACGTGCGGACGCTGGAGCAACCTTGCCCTCTCCTCCGGAGTCGACCAGGCGCGAACGTAGGCGTCCTCGAGGACCTCGGCCAACGGCCGACCCTTTCGGTGCTCGCGGAGCACATACCGCTCCACGTATTGCTCACGCCTATTCGTGCCGAACAGGCCCTTGAAGGGATTTGCGAACCGAACAGGGCGCCGCATCGGGACCTCCCAAACCGATGGTGTCGACCGGCCGGGGCACACGGGGGCTGTGCGCCCCGGCCATCTCCTTGACGGAGCGGAAGCTCGCTGCCCGGTTTCCCTGAGGTGTGAGACAGCTGTGAGTCCGTTCCGCTGAGTCACATGGTTCCGGTTGAGGGCGTCTCCGACTATGGGCTCGCGGCCTGATCCCATGCTCGGCGCCGCCCCATCCGTCGTGCCACCCGCGGCGCCGAGCAGCGGCCGCAGATTGAAGACCGCCGACGGTGCAAATGCGGTCCTCGCCCTATCGCCCGCGGGACTCTAGGGCGTCAGGCTGGAGATCATGAACACGTTCGAATCAGAGGAGGAAAGGATGTCGGGAGGGACGATTGTCTGCGGTGTGACCGAGACGCCGGATGGACGGAGCGCTGCCGAGCTTGCGCGTGCGCTTGGCGCCCGTCTTGGACTGCGGCTCGTGCTCGTGCATGTGGTCGACGGAGTTCCACCGGGCACGCATGAGAGCCTCACGGCCCGACAGCGACACGCCGGAGCCGAGCGGATCCTCGCGGAGATCGCGCAGGAGGCCGGCGACGACGTCGAGAAGCGGGTAACGATAGGAAGCCGTGCCGAGAGCCTTGCGCGGGTTGCGGCCGAAGAGGGCGCTGATCTGATCGTGATCGGCTCACGGCCGGCGAGATTCGGCAACGGCAAGCTGCGTTCCACGCTCGCGCGGGATCTCGAGGCTGCGACGCCCATTCCCGTTGTCGTGGCGCCACCAACCACGCGAAGCCGCGCCAATCACCGGCTCTCCCTGGCAGCCGTGACGACTTCGCGCTAGTACGCTCGGTAACGATTCGGCCACCGATGCGCTTCTCACACCTTCCGCTGCTTTGGCGGGTCTTCGCGATCAACGCCGCGCTGCTCATCGTCGCCACGCTGCTGCTTGCGCTCACGCCCGTTGAGATTCATGCGCGGATCGCGATCGTCGAGGGCCTCGACCTTGGCGTCGCTCTGGTCGTGATGCTCGCGGCCAACCTGCTGCTCCTTCGTCACGCGCTGCAACCGATCGAACGCCTCGTCGAACGGATGCGAAAGATCGATCTCCTGCAGCCCGGCCAACGAATCCGCGAACAGGGCAGTGTCGAAGTCGCCGAGCTGACGCGCACATTCAACGAGATGCTCGGGCGGCTCGAGACGGAGCGTCGGGAGAGTAGTCGGCGAGCGTTGCGTGCTCAAGAGGCCGAGCGGCGGCGCATCGCGAGCGGCCTCCATGATGAGGTCGGCCAGGTGCTGACCGGAGTGCTGCTCCGACTCGACGACGACGAGACGAAAGAGTCGGTCCGCCAGGCACTTGACGAAGTTCGAAGGATCGCGCGCGAGCTGCGCCCGGAGATGCTCGAGCAACTAGGGCTCGTCAGCGCCCTGACCGAGCTCTCGCGGAAATTCGCCGAGTCGAGCGGCGTCCTCGTCGAACGTCGCTTCGCCACCGACCTGCCTCCACTGTCAGAAGATGCGGAGCTGGCCGTCTACCGAGTCGCACAGGAGAGCTTGACGAACGTCGCGCGGCATGCCGACGCCGGACGAGTCGAGATCGCCCTCCAGCCTGGACACGACAGCGTCGTCCTCTGCGTGACCGACGACGGACGAGGAATCCCGGTTCCCGATCATTCGCGGAACGGCCATGGCGGCTTGCGGGGAATGCGCGAGCGTGCGCTGCTCGTGGGCGGCGCGCTCGCGATCAAGCGTTCGAGCGCCGGAGGCGTCGAGGTGAGGCTCGAAGTGCCGGCGGGCGAAGGCTGATGCCAGTTCCACTCGTGACTCGGATCCTCGTCGCCGACGATCACCCGATTGTCCGCTCGGGCCTGAAGAAGATCATCGATGCGCAATCCGACATGGAGGTCGTCGCGGAGGCCGAGGACGGCGCCGAGGCGGTGAAGAAGGCCCTGCCCGAAGAAATCCACCTTGCGATCCTCGACGTCTCGATGCCGAAGACGACCGGCATCCAGGCGGCGGCGGAACTGCACAAGCGAAAGCCCGAGCTGCGGCTCCTGATGCTCTCGATGTACGACAGCGAGCAGTTCCTCTTCGAATCGCTCAAAGCCGGCGCCTCCGGCTATGTCCTCAAGTCGGACGCCGACCAGGACATCGTCGAGGCGGTGCGGCGCACAATGCGCGGCCAGTCGTTCCTCTATCCCTCGGCGATTTCCACGCTCGTCAAGGACTACGTCGACCGCGGCCGGCCGGAAGAGGAGCAGTTCGACATCCTCACTCCCCGCGAACTGCAGGTCCTGAAGCTGATCGCAGAGGCGTATACCTCGAAGCAGATCGCCCAGGAGCTGGTGATCAGCGTCAAAACCGTCGAACGGCACCGCCAGAACATCCTGGACAAGCTGGGGATGAGCGACCGGGTCGAGCTCACGCGCTACGCAATCCGCCGCGGCCTGATTCAGCCGTAGCACCGGCGCGCGTTTGAGGCCCGGATGGGGTCACGGCCCGATGGCGGCCTGGGCCTGAGGAGAGCACGGTTGCGATGACACCGAAACGAAAGGAGTCCCACCCAGAATGAACAGGCTTCAGCGGGTGTTTGCTTGGCTGTTGGTGTCCGTGGCCGTTCTGTCCCTTGTTGCAGTCCTGGTCGTCGAGGAAGCTTCATGAGCACGAACTCACGCACCGTCGAGCTCCTCCCACCGGCGCGCGACGGAGAAGCCGAGCTCGGTGAACGGGTAACTGTCATCGACCTGACGACGAGCGCCGTGCACGATT